>OGDN01003141.1_pt1 | contig 18499 bp, 16 predicted proteins | sample 1570271 | NCBI WGS metagenome assembly OGDN01 (sample SAMEA4384481, study PRJEB24528) | human gut metagenome | reverse complement strand
GCCTTTTAGTTTGTGGACCAGCCTGGGCTTGAACCAGGGACCTCCAGATTATGAGAACGGCAAATTGATATTCTGTGATAGCCCGTTCCGCTAATTCTTATTGAGTATCAAGTAGTTGTGAATTTCGCTATACCTTATGAAACTCACCAAATACCCCTAACTGAAACCTTTTGTTTACGCATTGTTTACGCAGAAAACTGCCAGATTGCCCGTCTGGAGTTCTGCTAAGTACCCTTTTTGTTTTTCATAAGTCATAGTGCTGTCGTAGGTAATTTGTGTTTTGCGACAAAATAAAGTTCTCAGACTTCAGAGGATATTACTTACAAATCAGCAAAAGAAAGTCGTCCGTTGACGATATAATCAATTATTTATCGTATAGACGCTCTTTTTTGACGTGTTTCATCTTGATTCTCAGGGTTTCTTTGTACCTTTACACCGAAAAGAATGTCTTTTATGGAAAAAGAAATGATTAACAGGCTGAAGATTGTGCTTGCCGAAGAACAGAAAAGCAGTAAATGGCTGGCGGAAAAACTTGGGAAAGACAGGGCTACTGTCTCCAAATGGGTGACGAATACAATGCAGCCTGACGCAAGAAACCTCCTGCGTATAGCAGCGGCTTTGAATATTGATGCAGGTAGACTGCTCAACCAAAAACATTTGAAAAAATGAATGAGATAGATATTATCCAACAGATAAAGTCTGGCGAGGTTAGTAAGGTGCAGTTCAAAGAGCGGCTCCTTGATAACTATGACATCGGCTGTGAACTGGTGGCATTCAGCAATGCACGTGGTGGCACGCTGGTCGTTGGCGTGAAGGACAAAACTGGCAGCATTAATCCATTGTCGTATCTGGAAGTGCAGGAAACCACCAACACACTTGGCAACATCGCATCAGAGAATGTTGTTCCTGCCATCCTTGTTGATGTGGAAACCATTTCAGTAGATGGTGGAAGTCTTGTCTTGGCTCATATCAAAGAAGGAGTGAATAAGCCTTATCATGACAATCGTGGTATTGTGTGGGTGAAGAACGGTGCCGACAAGCGTAAAGTATTCGATAATGCAGAGCTTGCCGAGATGATGACGGATTGTGGCAGTTTCTCACCTGATGAAGCAGGAGTTCGGGACGCTACGATTAAGGACTTGGACGAGAATACCATCAAAACCTTCCTAAGCAACAAGTTTGAAAAAGTATTGGTGAGAAAAGGACTGGTGGGCGATGCATTCCGCGAAGCCTCTTTAGATACTGTCAGCTCTGTTATCGTCAGTGGGCACGATGGAGAGAAACTGTTGCGTAACCTACGCTTTATCCGTCCTGATGGAAAAATCACAGTGGCCGCGATGTTGCTGTTTGGCAAGTACACTCAGCGTTGGCTTCCTGCAATGACAGCAAAATGTATTTGCTTTGTGGGCAACAATCTTGGCGGTACGCAATTTCGTGACAAAGTAAATGATGCCGACATAGAGGGCAATCTGCTTCATCAGTTTGAGACTATCATGGATTTCTTCAACCGAAACTTGCGCCATATACAAGTGGGGAAAGAGTTTAACTCGCAAGGAGTATTGGAGATTCCATACATCAGCCTTGTTGAATTTACCGTAAATGCCTTAGTCCATCGCTCACTGAATGCAACAGCCCCTATTCGCATATTCATTTTTGACGACAGGGTGGAGATACACAGCCCGGGAACTCTCCCCAATGGACTAACCGTGGATGATATTGTTACAGGTACATCCATGCCACGTAACATGTTCCTATTTACAAATGCCATTCATTTGCTCCCCTACACAGGAGCTGGTAGTGGTATGCTCCGTGCCTTGTCTGAGGATATGAATGTTTCGTTCACCAACAATGACAGTACGAATGAGTTTGTAATTACGATAAAAAGGCCAGAAGGTAACCAAGTTACTGAGGAAAGTAACCAAGCTAACGAGAAAAGTAACCAAGTAAATGGCAACTTAGACACTAAACTTGGACACTCAGACACCGACTTGGATACTTCTGACACCAACTTAGACACCCAACTTAGGCACTCGCACGTTGACTTAGACACCAACTTAGACACTAAGCGTCCTAAAATATCAAATAAACAGAAGGATATTATTAACTTCTGTAGTGTGCCACGTAGCAGCAAAGAAATTCTCGAAAGGATGGGTGTGACAAACCATAGCAAGAATAGACAAACATACATCATGGCTCTTGTTGAGGCAGGTTATCTTGAAATGACCAATCCGGAACATCCCAATGCAAGCAATCAAAAATATAGGAGATGTAAAAAATGAACTATATAAGTTCTAACATTAAATATCCCGTTAAATACACCATAATATGAAGCAATATAGATTTATAGATTTGTTTGCAGGTTTAGGAGGATTCCATCTTGCTCTTGAAAAACTTGGATGTAAATGTGTATTTGCCTCAGAACTTCAGCAAGAACTACAAGAGTTGTATTTTCTAAATCATGGTATTAAATGTCACGGTGATATTAATCAAGTGAATATAGAGAACGACATACCGTCACATGATATACTCTGTGCAGGATTCCCGTGCCAGCCATTTAGCAAAGCAGGAAAGCAAGAAGGTTTCAATGATCAACAAGATAGAGGTAATTTATTCTATAAGATTATGGAAATTTTGGAGTTTCATAAGCCTGAATATGTCTTTTTGGAGAACGTGTCAAACTTGAAGACTCACGATAATAACAATACCTATCACGTGATTTATGAGAAACTTTCTTCTCTATATGATGTGCAAGATGCTATTATCTCTCCACATTACTTTGGCATACCCCAACATAGAAACCGTATTTATATAGTAGGTCGCCTTCTTTCAAAAGGTGGTCTTAAAGGATTTGAGTTTCCTGATTATACTCAACGTCCTGAGTGTCATATTAGTTCTATTATTCATTCAGAAGATACTGATTATATGTCGCTTAGACCTATAACGAGAAAACATCTTGAAGCATGGGAGCACTTCCTACAATTGCTAGATAAGCACAATGTTCCTGTGCCTACTTTTCCCATTTGGGCAATGGAATTTGGGGCGAATTACGATTACAAAGGAATCGCTCCATATTACCAACAACGCCGTCAAATGGATGGTAAATTAGGACGTTTTGGGGAACCAATAAGGGGTAATTCTAAAGATGATTATCTACAATGTTTACCCATATACTCACAAACTAATAAACTTGAAAATCGACAGTTCCCTGACTGGAAAAAGCAGTTTATTGAGTATAATCGTAAGTTCTATAAGGATAATAAGGAGTGGATTGATGAGTGGATTCATGAAATTCGAGAACCCGGGTTTGAGAATAGCCATCAAAAATTTGAGTGGAATTGCGGACAAGACCCCGAAGTTCCTCGAACACTCTACAACAAGATAATTCAATTTAGACCTTCTGGAATTCGTGTTAAAAGACCTACTTTTTCACCGGCGTTAGTATTAACTACTACACAAATACCTATTTTCCCATGGATAGAAACGCCTAATGGTGAAAAAGGACGATACATGACACGTAAAGAAGCTGCGGCATTACAATGTATGGAGGAACTTCAATACTATCCGGATACATGCGCTAAAGCTTTCAAGGCTTTTGGTAATGCCGTAAATGTAGAAGTAGTCAAAAGAATAGCAGAAAAATTATTAATAGTAGGTGATTATGATGCAGACTGAACATATTGACAAAGTGTCTATTGCTCTGAAACCCAATGTGTATAATACATTTAGGAACTTAGTTAATACGGTTTCTAATACCCTTGCCGAGTATGTAGATAATGCGGTACAAAGCTATCTCAATCATAAGACAGAGATTAAAGCTATTGACCCCGATTATCAATTACAAGTGGAAATAACTATCGACCGTAACACCGACACCATTAGTATAATTGATAATGCCGCTGGTATAGATACGCTCAATTTTAAAAGAGCGTTTGAACCTGCGCATATTCCTTTAGATAATACGGGATTAAACCAGTTTGGAATGGGAATGAAAACCGCTTCTGTTTGGTTAGCGGATAAATGGTCGGTCTCAACCAAGGCATTAGGTGAAGACGTAGAAAGAACCACGTCTTTTGACTTACAGAAGGTAACATCAGAAGGCCGTGAAGAACTAGTCGTAGAAAATAAATCTTTAGCTCAGGAAGAACATTATACGAAAATCTATTTGACAGCACTATCTTCTAATGCTCCTTCTGCAAATCAGATGGACAAGATAAGAAGACACCTTTCAAGTATTTACCGAAAGTATTTGCGTTCTGAAGAGTTGAAAATTGTAGTAAACGGAGAATCTATACAAGCTGCAAATTATGCTATTTTGAATACTCCTTATTACAAAACGCCAGATGGTGACAGTATTTTATGGAAGAAGACAATTGACTATCAGTCATATGATGGAAAATATAAGGCCAAAGGATTTATTGCTATTTTGGACAAAATTCAGAACGGAGCTAATGGTCTGGTCTTAATGCGAAATGGTCGTGTTATTGTTGGGGGTGGTGAAGATCGCTACTTCCCAAGTGTGATATTTGGTCAAGTCGGTAGCTTTAAGTATCGTAGGATTTTTGGAGAGTTAGAATTAGAAGGCTTTGAAGTGACATTCAACAAGAATGGTTTTAGAGACGAGGACAATCTCTACGCTCTTATGGAAGCCTTGCGTGATGAATTGCGTTCTGATAATTTTAATCTACTTGCTCAAGCAGACAACTATCGACAACGTAGTAAGGAGGAATATGCCAAGATTTCCAAAGACATCAAGAAGAAACTTGATAAGCAAGTAAAGCCAAAAGATTTGACAAGACAAATTCAAGATGTTGAAAATAAGACAAGTAACAAGGAATTTGTCAAACAGGAAGAAAGGAAGGTACAAGATGCAAAACCGATTGATAGTCATACTGAGGACTTTTTCTATCAAGGGGAAAATTATTCACTAAGAATGGACCTGTTTACTGATGCTGGAGTAGACGTACTATATTCAATCACTCTGAATTCGAATGAAAGTACCGATCTCTTTTCCGTAAAACAGTATGTGTGTAAAATCAACCTTGCACATCCATTCTTTACAAGATTTGAACAATTCAAAAAGAGTAATGACTATATGCCTATTATCTCTATTTTTAAGTCATTTGCGATGGCAGAACTTACAGCTGCATTAAGCGGTATTAGTAATGTTTCAGACCTTCGCATCAAGTTTAACCAATACATCTTGCAATAGTTATGGATATACAGATTATTTCAAACGACACACAGGAAACATTCTGTCCAATTAGGGGAGAACGGACTCAAAATCTACTAGATAGGCTAGCGAAGGAGGTTGATTCCGAAGGTGTTGATACTATAGAAAGAGAAGCTATTGAGGTATTGTCTCATTGTTCAAACCCTACAGTGGACAAAGTACAATCATCGACAAGTTTGGTTGTAGGCTATGTCCAAAGTGGTAAAACCATGTCTTTTACCACACTTTCTGCTTTAGCTAGCGACAATGGTTATCGCATTATTATCTACTTTGCAGGCATTAAAGATAATCTAGTAGAGCAGACATCTGAACGCTTACGTGAAGACCTATTGGATGACGGAAATAATAATCAGGTCTACAAACTTCATGAAAATCCTACTGTAGATGAAGCTCAAAGAATAAAAAGCGAACTACTCCTTAGTTCTAAACCCACAATTCTGATAACAATTCATAAAAATCCAAATCGTATTAAGAAACTCATTGAGTTGCTATCAACAACAACCGTCAGTCATGAGATTGGGAAAAAGGGAGTAATGATTATTGATGATGAAGCAGATCAAGCTTCGCTCAATGGCTATGCCTATAAGAACAGTAAAAACCATTCAGAAAATTGGGAAGATGATGCAGAATTTACATCCACTTACCGAGCAATCTTAAAATTACGGAGCATCCTTCCCAATCACTCTTACGTTCAATATACAGCGACTCCACAAGGACCTCTCTTGATTAGTTTGCTAGACTTGTTGTCACCAAAATACCATACAGTTTTAACCCCTGGTAAAGGTTATACCGGTGGAAAAACTTTCTTCAAAGATGAGCCTGGCTTGGTGTTAACTATACCAGAGACTGAAGTTTATAATTATAGACGCAATAATTTGACAGAATGTCCCCCATCTTTAATAGAAGCTCTGCAACTTCATATGATGGGGGTGGCCATCGTTGTACGCCTAAAGAAGACAGCGAAGTTTTTATCAATGATGGTTCATGCAGATAGAGAACAAGATGCGAGTCAAACATTTCATACTTGGATTGCAAGTACAATTGACATGTGGACTAATTTCATTAGAGCAGGTAAGGATGATATTGCATATATCAATTTGATGAATGAATTCAAGAATAGATATAGCGAAGCGATTAGAGAATATTCTAAGCATGATGAAGATTATCCTACATTTGAACAAATTGCTGATGTTCTCCCAGACATTATATGCGACACTAATCTTGAACTTATTATCTCTAATAAGCGAAAGAAAAATATCAAAATAGCGTGGAAGGATTATCCTTCTCACATACTCGTTGGAGCAGAAATGTTGAATCGTGGCTTCACGGTTAAGAACCTTGCGGTTACCTATATGCCTCGATATAGTGTAGGGAAATCAACAGCCGATACAATTCAGCAAAGATGCAGATTCTTTGGATATAAGCAGAAGTACCTATGGTCTTGCCGAGTCTTCTTGCCAGACGAAGTGCAAGTTGAATACTCTGAATACGTTGAGCACGAAGAAGAAATGCGCAAATGGTTGAAGGAGTGTAAGAATATTGACGAGGTAGAGCGTCTTCTAATTATTTCCCCAAGAATGAATGCTACCCGTAAGAATATTCTTTCAGTTGATACAGTTAATGATAAGCTACGTGGTTGGAGACTTACGAATGCAGTACAAGCCATAGATGAAAACAATGAACTTGTACATAACTTCTTAAGTGGCCTTCCATTCGAAGTTTGCCAGAACTATGGTACACCTGATCGTAACCATCGTTTCACAAAGTTACCAATACAAGATGTTATTGACTTTCTAACTGCTTTTAAGTTTCAAAATATGCCTGATTCTGCAAGAAAACAAGCAACATTGAGATACTTGAAGTATTACGCTTCACACGAGACTTCCCCAATTTCTCACGCTTATATCGTACAGATGGCATATGATGGTGAACCACGCTTGCGTCAATTCAATGATAAAACTTTAAAAATCGGCAATCTTCATACTGGTCGTTCAATCAAGGGAAAGACAACTTATCCTGGTGATAAAGAAATTAAGTTCGAAGACTCAATTACGATTCAGATTCATCATATTAAGTTGAAGTCAACATCCAATAGTTGGGGAGGTAAAGAACTCTATACTTTAGCGATTTACTATCCTGACGAGATGGCCATCAATTTCGTTAATAGTCAAAACTGTAAATAAGATGAATAATTCCATATACGATATATTTTTAGAACTTGAAGGCAATAATGCTGCTGAAAATGATAAATTTGCAGCTAAACCATTACCTTTCAACCCCAACCACAAAATCGGGATTGATTCCAATGGCTATCCTTTATTCTTCGTAGAATGTATTGACTTTGAAGTTATTCCTAACATCAATTTAGAACTAATATCTGTTCAATTTAATCAGTTGTGCAGATTAACAGACCGAGAGAAAACTAGCGAAGGTCGTTATACGATTATTTCTCTGAAGACAATCAATCCTGATTTCTTGAGATATTTCATTGATGTAACCAGTCTAATTCTGCAAAGAATGAGCAAGAGACCTAGTCATAAGGAAGTAACGTCTGAATTATCTAAGTTAATAGAACTTTTCAAAGTCTTTTCCAAACCGTCAAGAAAAACTATACAAGGCTTATGGGCTGAATTGTTCGTAATAGAACAAGCGAAAGATCCTGTGTATATGTTACAGTCGTGGCATGTCTCACCAGAGGATAAATACGATTTTAATGATGGCAATGATAAGGTAGAGGTAAAGTGTACGGTAAATTCCCAACGAAAGCATAGATTTTCGTATGAGCAACTTGCGCCCAACACTAAATCACAACTTCTCATAGCTAGTGTAATAACTACAAGGTCTGGTAAAGGAAAAAATGTATTCGACCTGAAAGATTCTATATTAAGAAAAGTTCAAGACTTGAAACTTCACCTTCTACTAAATGAAGTAATTGCATCAACTCTTGGAACTGATTTTGATAAGGCGTTTGAGTATTATTTTGATTACCAAATGGCTCTCGATGGTTTGTCTTTCTTTGATGTAAATGAAATCCCCAATATTCCATCAGACGTAATTCCTGTTGAACTATCAAATATCAAATTTGATTGTGATTTAACAAGAATAAAAGTCGCTTCAAAAGAAACGAATCCATCTCTAAACACAATTCTATTCAATAGTATAGGCTTATGAAAATTGAAAAAATATTTCCAGAAACATTGCTAGAGTTGATAAGAAAGGAACTTGACAAAAGGTCTTGTTTTGAATATATTGAAGGGGTTCAACCATTTTTGATGAGATATGATAATGTTCCTTATTATGTCTACATCAAGAATCTATCTTCAGCCTTTTTTAAAGATAGGCCAGGGACGACTCGTGCGCAACTTCCAAAAAGAGACTTATTTGACGAGATTAAAAAATCGCCTTATATTTTTATATTTCTTGGATACGACCAAGAGAATGATGTCTTTGTCTGTTGGGATTTTAATGTAGCAAAAGAAAGGCTTAATGTTGGTAAGAGTGTGTCATTTTACTCACGTATTTCATACCAAGAGGAGGTCGAAGAAGGAGAATTTCTTCGTATCAATTTAAAAAATGGAGATAATCCAATCGTTTTTAAACGGAAATCTATCTGTGAATTTTTCGATAAGATTAATACATTCTTCGATGTTCAGTCAAAGGGGCTGTCCGATTCAACTCGTCCTGTAGTAGAAGATGGTAAAATCAAGGTGATTACAGAAGAAGAACTGCTTAAACAGTTACGACCTCTAATAAAAATTAGTTCACCACATACACTTGAAGCTATATCGGTTGCAGAAAAATTTTATGAGGGTAAATATCCCAAAATGAATATGAGAGATTGGCTTCAACTTGTAAAAAATATAGATTAGGGAATAGCCATCTTCTCCAATAATATGGAGAGGATGGTTGCCATTTTTGAGCAGATAATAAATGCCGTAAGTGATGTCGCAAGTAATGTCGTAAGTTTGTCGCAAGTTCAGTTAACTGACAGACAACATAAAATTTTGTAAATCATATAAAAGAGCCCCCATTTATATCAGCACAAGAAATGTCTATAGCTTTGTCAGTAGTTCACCGTACGGTTCAACGTAATCTTTTTGTCATGCAGAAAATGGACGTTTTGGTACGGGAAGGTAACACTCGTACCTAGCATTGGGCCATTATTAAAAAGTAGGACAACGTAATTCACATTTCTTGAATCCAGAGAGCAACATTGTATGGAATCGCTGTTTGATTTTATTGGGGAGAAAACCGGGGTGCAAAGTGCCTCCGTATGGTTGAGTTTTGTAAAGCCAAAACCAGAATATGGTACTGATAGTGTTTCTACAGAATTACAATCAAGAGTCCCGACTCTGTTACTAACTCTATTACCAACTCTGTTACTGCCTCTATTACCAATCCCGATAAATCGTCAATTATCATGGAAAGAGAGGAAAAGACATTCCTCCTAGCTTCAAGTGACACAATATACAGCCAGTCCTAATACTCCCGTATAAACGAGCAGGGATATCACCAAGACTTTCATCCAGAAGTCTGAATACCAAACACCTTCATTCCGTCTTAGGATTTTGCGCATATTGGATTCATGCTCGGTGATAAGCTTCGTTTGTTCGGCTCGGTGATTTGCCAATATCGAAGTCCAACTATCTATAGAATGGTTTATGAGTTGTCTAAGTTCGGCAAGTTGTTCGGGAGTGATGGTCGCCTTAAAGTTCGTGTCCCGTTCCGCTTTCACGATGGCATTGCAGATGCCACTGACAATATTATCACAACTGCCTACTGCCGCTTTGAGCGCACTTTCAATGTGGCATTCGGCAGCGATGGCTTTCTCCAAATCCTCATTGAAATTTATCAGCGTTTCTTTTGCCTCTTTTATCTCTATGAGAAGTTTATCTACTTCTGATTTTTCAGCTTCAATTTGCTGGTTGATTTCAATCTTCTCCAGCATGTCATTGACATTTATGGGCGATGTGCCCCTTGATTTTCCTATACCCATGTTCTTGTATTTATAAAAGGTGAATTATCTGTGAAGTCCTCTTCTGCGCTTGCACATACTGTTTGCCATTCGGGCACAGCGACGTGCCCATTCCAGTTCATCCTCCTCCTTGTCTCTACCCCAACCACCTGTGTCAGAACCGCCACCGCCACTTGAAGCGGCCATGCTTGTTGCAGCATCCAGATACCCGGCAAAGAGTAAAAGAGCCGTGTGCTGTATCTCTTCAATTTTGGCCAACGGATGAGTTTCCTCCAAAGAACACTCCTGCCGAATGATATTGTCAGCGACTTCGGGTATCTCCACATGATAGCTGTGATACTCGTCTGTCGCAATATCGTAATGCTTTATAACAGGCAGTGAAACAGGAGTAATATTTGTTGTCCGTGTTTGTTGGAGAATAGGTTTTGTTGGCTCGGATTTCCTTTCCTGCGGATGTAGTTTTGCCCAAGTAGTCTCTATCTTTGAAGGTGTCAGATTTCGCCCGACTCCCAGCACGGAGGATTTATAATTGGAGTTCCCGCGTTTGATGGAATAGCCATAAACTTTGCCGTCATCATTTCTTTGCAGATGCACTTTGTAGCCTCGTGTCGCCAGTTCCAGTTCATATTGTTGCCAACTAAATTTATCCATTGCACGAAGTATCTCCATGCAGCAGTCTGAGATTTTCTGCCTGTGCAGTATGCCTATCTTTTCAGGCTGAACCCAACCACGTCTTTCGTTGATGATATTCGAAGCCATGACAGCCCTCTTACCAATCTTATGACTATCGTTGATTTTGCCATTCATGTCCACACGGTTGGCATCAATGTGCAGATGGAGTATGCCACTTTTAGAATCCCGATGTAGGGCAACGATGTACTGCGAACCTTTGAGGTTGGTCTGCTTTGACGATGCTCGCTTGGTCTTCTCGGAAAGGTCTATGGAATCAAATATATGGATGAACTCATCTGCCAAACGTACCCAATCATCCATCTTCCAGTTCCGACTCTCTTCTTCGGCTGGGGAGATCTCAATCCTTATCACGTTCCTGCCAAGAGGTCTGCCCTTGTTGATTTTCTCGGCATACATCTTTTGTACAAGCATCATACGTCCGTACATGGCTTCGGGTGAAATATCGTCAGGCAGCAGATTGGCTTTGACTATATCCGCCCTGTCCTTGTTTACGGAGTATCTTATGGCATTTGCACCATGCGGAATGGTACTGGCTTTTGCTATCATAATAGGTAAGATATTTATTCTGTAAGGTAATTCTCTATCTGGTTCCAACGGTTGATAAGCTGTGTAGCCGCTATCATCCATCGCTCCACAAACCGTGTGTCACTGAAATACATGGCCCGTTTATCCGCTTGGATGTTCTTCACAGCTGCCGCTATGCGGATAATGTCACCTCTTGCATCTGTCAGGCTGCACAAAGCTTCCACTTCGCTCTCGGTCAGCCGTTGACGAGGATGCTGCCCCAAGGCTGTGCGGCGTACATAGTTACTCATGGACAAGCCGCAGGTCTTGGCAAGTTCTTTCGCCTTGGCGTATTCCTGTTCCGACACTCTGGCTTCAAGCCGCAGGGTGCGTCTTATGACTTTCTTATCATTTTCTTCATCAACTTCATTGTTGATATTCTTTTTCTTCTTCATGCTTTATTGTGTTATGGGTGAAACTTCTATCTAAAATTGGACAGCACGGTGGGAGCTTGCGACTGCCGGAATACGCCTATGTGGAACGGATGAGCGTAGCGAATTTGTGCGACATGGGAACTTCTTGCAAGACCCCACACAAAAGCATAAGCTTCATCGCCATTTCCAATATGGCTATGTCTGACTATCAGCAGAAACATCCCTGTTGGCCTCTTCCTCTGCCGCAGGCTGTGGAGAAACCGAAACAGAAGGGAAAGAAGAAGAGGGTGAAAGCAGTTCGCCTTCGTCTGATACAACAGGCAATTTACCTACGAAGGAAAAAACTGAATCAGAAATACAGTCCTTATTCATTGCTCCTGTTTGGCTGCAATCATTCTCTCCTTTTTCTTGTCGGTCTTTGATTCGGACATAGAAAGGGTTGTCTATGCGATTGCCATTTTCCATCCATGCCGATATACATTTCAGCGTGTGAACGCTTGTGCGGTTGCTATGCGTAGATGCGACAATTCCCAACTGGTTCATCTTGTCAAGCACACGGGATATGGTCTTTTTGTCATAGCCCAACTTGCAGGCCAAATCCACTTCCGAGAGGATGGCTTGCCCAACTTGTAAGGTTGTGGAAAATCCTTTCATCGTGTATTCGGTTTCTTTCACTACTGCCGCTTCAATCAGTTGGTGCAGAACCTTCATGCGGTCAATGCCGTACTTGCTTCCTGCCAGATATGTAAGCTGCTCTGCCGAAAGCACGATACAATAATTCAAGTCTGTTTTCATCGTCTGTCTATTTTGAAAATGGTTTATAATTGGTGCAGCCAAAAGAGAAAGTCAGCGGTGCACACCGCAACCTCTCTCCGGCATATAATACTCCTTGTCATATGCAATGTGGTCAAGCACGTTTTGTAGCCTGTCCAGTTGCCTACTGTCCAACACACGGATGGCTGCAATGGTAATGTTCTGTGAGGCGATACGGCGGTGTTCACAAATCCGTTCCGACATGCTTCCGTCACCATCGGCATGAACACTATGTAAGTAGTTGTTTACCGCTTCGGTCTGCTCCTTACTTGGAAAAGTGGAAGGGTAACGGTCTTGAACATACGTAACCATGTGGCTGACCGCATTTGCCAGTAAAGGGTCACGTTCTTGTAGCTGTCTGATAAGTTCTTCTTTCCTCATATTGTTTTTTATATTGTCCCGTGTCCCAGGTCTTTCTTATAACTTTCTATTTTGCCTATTTTCTGTTTTTATTCTTTTTTCGAGGGCAAAAGGGACATTGGGACATAAGGATATTAGTTTTTCTTTTCCCTTATTTTGAATTTAGAATGGTAATTCCTGTTCACTTGGCTGTGTCGCACTGGCCTCTTCATTTGGCGCGTCCACCCTTACCCATGGGTGCTTCATCCGTCCCGTCTTGTCGCAATAGGCAGGGTGCAAGCCCTTGACCTTCTCCTGCTCACTCCGTTGCCAATTCGGAATCATGGACATCAGGCGGTTGATGTATTGCGAAGTGTACTTTAATGGATTTCGTCTGATTAAATCATTGGGCAGTTCCTCTATGATTTGTCGGGCACAAACCATGTTGAGTGAAATCATTGTTGAATTTGGCTCCGAGTAGGCTCCTTTCTGATAAGCCAGCCGTGTGGGAATCATCCAACTTGCATATTGGATGGGAACCTCACGCTCCAGGTACATCTCTATGTCCTCCATGATAGGGTCAACACGGATATTAGAATGTAGTATCTGCACTTCATTGGCCTCATTTTCCATTTCAGGTGACAGGTAGAGTTTCATTCCTTGCTGATAATAGGTGTATGCCTCTGCCCAAAGTTGAGGAACGAAACGCTGCAAATCATCCAACCAATCCGACACATGACCGTTGCCTTTAACAGGGATAATCCACCATCGACGGTTTCCATTGTCTCCTTGCAGGAAGTTGGTTTCATTGGTGGTAGCCGCAAAGACATTGTGCCGCATGAACTCCACCACCTTATGCCCGTATGCAGGACGCATATAATCACTGCATCGACTCAGGAATGCTTTGGCTGCCTCCGCATCATTCGCGCGTTTCAATCCGTTCAACTCACTGATTTCAATAATCCAACCATTGGTGATAGTTTCCACCTTTTCCTTGTCACCACTGGCAAAAGAGAATGAGTCGTTGAACCATTTTCCGCTGATGGCTTTGAAGAAGGTGCTTTTGCCTATACCTTGTGGACCAGGCAAGGTCAGTACGTTGTCAAACTTGCAACCGGGATTGAAAACACGAGCCACAGCCGCCACAAACCAAAGTTTCGTCTGCTCCCTGACAAGCGGAGTGTCCTCGGCTCCGAGATAATCAATGATGGTTGTGGCTATTCGAAGCTGCCCGTCCCATATTTCTTGGGTAATGAACTCCTGCACAGGATTGAAACTCCGTTCAGAAGAAGTGGTCTTTAGCATCTCAAATACCTTGTTCTGTGTCAGACGTATTCTGTATGTCCTCTCCAAGTAGTCCTGTATCTTTCCAGCCGACTCTTCGTCTATTTTGTTGCCGTTGACATTGCGGAACAAAGGACAAAAGCATACATCGTCCTGACAGAATGTATCATATTTTATCTGACTGAGATTTTCATCCAGTGTGAAGATAAGTCGGAGGTTGCTGATGGAACGCACAGGATTCCCGTAACTGTCCATTGCCAGATTCTTTTTCCAATCCTCTTCCATACACCTATTCTTTGATACGGATGCCACCAGATTCCTTTGCCAAAGCCAATGCAAGGTCTGCATCCACCACAATCTTCCGTCCTATCTGAGTGATGGCCTTGTCTATGATGCCACTCTTCTTAATGCGGTTTGCGGTGGGAACGCTACATCCGAACACACGGGCAATGCCTTCGATGCCATAGTAGTTTCCTTTGGATGCCACTTGGGGAGTGGCCGCTTCTGTACTCTCCACGCTTTTGGTGATGAGAAAGCAAAGTTCTTCGCCAGTCATCATGGCGATGGGCTTTTGGAGTAATTGGTTGAGATTGAGTTTTTCTTCCATACCTTTATTTGTTTGATAATTAAATATTTTAAGCCTCGGTTCAGCTCTCTGAATCCGATTTCACAAGCAAAGGTAGTGTATGAAACTCTGTGGGTTGGTCGGTTTATTTATACCTTAATTTTACCGACCGAAATCTAACAGATATTAGCAGGAACAACGGATAGCCGAATTTCTCCAACTACCCGTTATTGATAAAATAGTCCGTCCATCGGTCTATTATTCGTTTTGCTTTGGCATAACTGTTTCCCATCTGTGGCCCGTTCAAAGTTAGCTCTTTGATTTCCCCGTATCGCTTCTGTGGAATGTCGTGCCCGTAATGCCGTTGGGAAAACTGCTCAATAGCACGGTGAAATGTCATATATCTTGTGGATATTTTTATCTTGCCAGACTTTACCAACGATTTCAACAGATAGGCAAGACTTATATCCTCGGTGTTCTCTTCAAGGAACAGACGGATTCCTTGCTTGATGCGTTCTTTGTCCCCTACAAGAATATCATCCAATGACTGTATCACCTTCTTGTTTCCACGTTTGCCTTTTATTTTTCGTAAGGCAAACATCACCTCCTTCCATATTTCGGGGTTACATCTCTCTACGCTGTCTTCCCAATCGGCTTTGGTCTCCGTACCCAATTCTATACTTTCATTGACAAGCATGGTAACGCATGACTTTACCAAAAGCATATCGCCATTGTCAACCTCGTCACTACTCAATAGCCGATTAAGCAATTTCGCCATACAAGACAGGCCATGGTCAAACACCACGAAATAATACATGCAATAAGCCAAGTTCTCTTTCTTTTCCATCACACGATCATACAGGTTTGCCATGAACCCACCAATGAATGCCGCATGAGAGAGGAACACAATTTTAAAGATATATGCCAGGGACTGATAAACCATTTTCCTTTCCAACTTGCTGAACAGGCAACATCCTTTACTATTCCTCATGAGCATATCCAACTGCCCAGTCAAATAGGATTTTATACCCTGTGGCAGATAATGCCAAATTTCAATCGGTGTTTCATAATGAACCATCAGCAGCCCGGACTTTGGAGAAGTAAGCAACTCAACCGTGCCCGTTTTGATATTGATGCCTATCCATAGCCGTTTGTTGGTGATACATTGGGCGATGGTCTCGGTATATTGGCCAGCCCATTGTTGTTTTGCGATGTTTGCTACATCTTTTCCATTCATTAAATCAATGAGCCAGTTATACATCATCAAGGCTTCGGGTGGTGTGCAGTCACGCATCATCAGGTACATGTCCATCAGAACTGACACATCACCTTTAGCCACAGCATCCATGCGCTTACAAAAGTTGGCATACACATTCTCGTTAGCTGATTTCCATGCACGGATAGCCATATCAACAGTATCCTTTCTCTTGGAATAGGATTTTATCCTCTCTATGAAGTTTATCATTGTATTATGGATTAAGGTTGTTTGAATAGTTTGAGTAATTTTTCCGTGGACATGCTTGCCAGCTTTGCTAACAGAGTATCCCTTTCTGAAGTATTATTCAAGTTTAGCAGCTTTGAATTGTTCTGCATCTGTATGTCGAGAGGATAATGTTCAATGTAGATTTGGGTAATGGCATGGTCAGAAGAAGCATGTCCCATGCTCTCAGATATATAATCCATATCCACTCCGGCATTATGTAGGTTGGTGGCAAATGAGTGTCTGCACCATGTCCCGGACGGACAGATGGACTTGTCCCAATTCAATGCCTCATGACAAATCTTTATGACACGGTCTTTCACGTTTGAGTTTTCCTGCACGGTGTATTTACGGCGCAGTTCTTCCGTTTCCGCTCCTTTTAATATGTCGGGGAATACCAAACCGTCCCGAGTTGGAGGTGCGGCTATCTCATCCAAGATATATTGTAAGGGAGGAATGATAGGAACTATCACCTCTGATCCATCGGGACATCTTCGGGAAGTCTTTTTGCGATTGAAGCGGAACGCCTTGCCCTCTGTCTGGTAATAATAACTATTGTATGTCAACCGACCTGCATCAGCCATATTAAAACCATTGCATAGGTATTGGGCAAGAAACAACCCTAATGAATAATGGGCACGTTGCACATAATCTTCCGTCCAATACGTAGGATATTTCTTTGAAACAAAAAGATTGTAAAGTTCTGTCATCTGATTTACGTTCAAGAAGCTCTGCTTCCGCTTCGCACTCTTGGGAATACTCACAAGTCCTTTCTCTTTCTTGTTGGAGAAAGGATAGGGTACATCTTTGAGGTAGCCCTCATGCACACACCTGTTCCATACGGCACGGCAACAACGCAAATAGATGCCAGCCGTAGTGTCGCTGATTTTCCCGACAATCGCACCATTCGCATCTTTTACGCCATTGTGCATCCCATCTTTCCACTTCTGAAGTTCGGCAGCACTGATGCAGAATCCCTTGATTGCATTCTCTCCAAGTATCTTTCTGAATGACTTGAGCGCACACTCATAACTTTCGGCTGTGGTGAAACGTGCTCCACCATCATCTGTTCTGAAACCATTGATGACTTGTTCCCAGATACTAATAAAGGATTGCGACTTTGTTGTGTCTTCATTGGACAATACAACATCTCCATCCACGATACACTGGCGTACCATCTCATACGTTAAGATGCCCCCTTTATTCAAGTTCATCAAAATTTCTTTGTACTTGGGAATAAGAGTGTCTTTCCATTCCTTCTGTAGCTTGTAGTTCTCGCTTTTGCATTTGGTTGCATTACAGATGTCCGAGAACTTTTTCTCGGTAAAAGAACTTCCAACCGTGAGGTAGAAGAACTTACGGTCAATCGTGAAGCGAAGGGATAAAGGGAACTCATACGCATTCTTTCTGCGGGTGCGTGAATCCAGAACGATAGAAACGGAACAGTTCCGCTCTTTGAAAAGGGGCATGGACTTGGTTAATTTCTCCATTGCATTCAATAGTTTATGTTCAACATAACCTCTGAATACAGCCGCTTTGCAATGTGAGGCGTACATATACAAAACGCTGCATATAACCACTTAGTCCCTATCCCCATTGACGGATAAAAACATTGTCGTTATATGCAGCGGTGCAATCTCGTTGTCTTCTGTCGCTGACTGGTAACCGGGCTTATGCTAATCGGTCTCAACCCCTGAAGCAACTCTCGCGTTTCGTTTGTCATAGAGTACCCTCCGACTGGCACTCCCTCTACGCATTGATCCATCGGAATGGGATAACCCTCCCACGGCGGTTAGGAAAACTCACTTTTCTTTTTCAAGAAAGAGCACCACCAAGGTCATGGCTTGCCACAAATGCATTACGCGATACAAAAGTACGATATTATTCTATAAATCAAGATGCAATAGAATGTATTTGAGTTTATTTAACCACCAAGTATCGTCAGATTAACAGTATATCTTAACGGGTATGTCTTAGGATTGCACGGAGTTTCACGGAAATTCTATGTGTAAATAGAACCAACTCAAACAGTTTGTTTACGCATTGTTTACGCAGACAAAGAAAAAAGCACTTGCGATTTCTCGTAAGTGCTTGATTTCTAATGTGGACCAGCCAGGGCTTGAACCTGGGACCTCCAGATTATGAGTCTGTTGCTCTAACCAACTGAGCTACAAGTCCGTGC
>OGDN01003122.1_pt1 | contig 18596 bp, 13 predicted proteins | sample 1570271 | NCBI WGS metagenome assembly OGDN01 (sample SAMEA4384481, study PRJEB24528) | human gut metagenome | reverse complement strand
ACGGTGCAGGTATTATGTTACAGATTCCGCATGAGTTTATTTTACTGCAAGGCATTCCTGTTCCCGAAAAAGGACGCTATGGTACCGGCCTGCTTTTTCTGCCGAAAAAGCAGGAAGACCAGGCAGCTATTTTAAGTATCATTATTGAGGAAATAGAGAAAGAAGGACTTACATTGATGCACTTGCGCAATGTACCTACCTGCCCGGAAATTCTGGGTGAAGCAGCTTTGGCCAATGAACCGGACATCAAACAGGTATTCATCACCGGATTTACGGAAACGGAAACTGCCGACCGCAAATTGTATCTGATCCGTAAGCGGATAGAGAATAAAGTCAGATTATCAGCCATTCCGACAAGAAATGATTTTTATGTCGTTTCGCTCTCTACCAAGAGTATTATATATAAAGGTATGCTTTCGTCATTGCAGCTACGCAACTATTATCCCGATCTGACGAACAGCTATTTTACCAGTGGACTGGCACTGGTACACTCCCGTTTCAGTACCAACACATTCCCGACATGGGGATTGGCACAACCCTTCCGTTTGTTGGCCCACAACGGCGAAATCAATACGATTCGCGGCAACCGCGGATGGATGGAGGCCCGTGAAAGTGTACTCTCCACTCCTGCTCTGGGAGATATCAAAGAGATCCGACCGATTATACAGCCGGGCATGAGTGACAGCGCTTCTCTGGACAATGTGCTGGAGTTTCTGGTTATGTCGGGATTAAGCCTGCCGCATGCCATGGCAATGCTCGTACCGGAATCTTTCAACGAGAAAAACCCGATCAGCGAGGACCTGAAATCTTTCTATGAGTATCATTCTATCCTGATGGAACCGTGGGACGGACCGGCAGCCCTGCTCTTCAGCGACGGACGTTTTGCCGGTGGTATGCTCGACCGTAACGGTCTGCGCCCTGCCCGCTATCTGATCACTAAAAACGACCTGATGGTAGTTGCCTCCGAAGTAGGTGTAATGGACTTCGAACCGGGAGACATAAAAGAAAAAGGACGCCTGCAACCGGGCAAGATTCTGCTGATTGATACAGAAAAAGGAGAAATCTACTATGACGGTGAATTGAAAAAACAACTTGCCGAAGCGAAACCGTACCGTACGTGGCTGTCGACCAACCGTATCGAACTGGATGAACTGAAAAGCGGGCGCAAAGTACCTCATCACGTAGAAAATTATGACCGGATGCTCCGTACTTTCGGCTACTCCAAAGAGGACATCGAACGGTTGATTATGCCGATGGCAAGCACAGGTGCGGAACCGATTCATTCAATGGGGAATGATACGCCTTTGGCTGTACTCTCCGATAAACCCCAGTTGTTTTACAACTATTTCCGCCAGCAATTCGCACAAGTGACTAATCCACCGATCGACCCGCTACGTGAGGAACTCGTCATGTCTCTGACGGAATATATCGGAGCGGTAGGCATGAACATTCTGACTCCCAGTGAAAGCCATTGCAAAATGGTACGTCTGAATCATCCGATTCTAAGCAACACACAGCTGGATATTCTCTGCAATATCCGCTACAAGGGTTTCAAGACTGTGAAATTACCGATGTTGTTTGAAGTAGCGAAAGGAAAATCCGGCTTGCAGGAAGCACTGAACAGGCTGTGCAAAATGGCGGAGGAGTCGGTAACGGAAGGTGTAAACTACATTGTACTGACCGACCGTGAGGTAGATGCAACCCATGCGGTAATCCCTTCATTGCTGGCAGTAAGCGCCGTCCACCATCACCTGATTTCCGTAGGCAAACGTGTTCAGACAGCTTTGATTGTAGAAAGCGGAGAAATACGTGAAGTTATGCACGCTGCCCTATTGCTCGGCTTCGGAGCAAGCGCACTGAATCCATATATGGCATTTGCTATCCTCGACAAGTTGGTGAAGGACAAAGATATTCAGCTGGATTATGCTACAGCAGAGAAAAACTATATCAAATCTATCTGCAAAGGTCTGTTCAAGATCATGAGCAAGATGGGTATCTCCACCATCCGCTCTTATCGTGGTGCGAAAATTTTCGAAGCTGTCGGGCTCAGTGAGGAATTGAGTAAGGCTTACTTTGGTGGAATCGGGTCACCAATCGGAGGTATTCGTCTGGAAGAGGTAGCCAAAGACGCAATCGCTTTCCACGATGAAGGTATCCGGGAGGTGAAGAGTGAAGAGTTACTGAATAAAGGATTGTATACCTTCCGGAAAGACGGAGAAAAACATGCATGGAATCCGGAAACAATCAGCACGTTGCAACTGGCTACCCGCTTAGGCAGCTACAAGAAATTCAAAGAGTTCACTCATTTGGCAGACGATAAGGAGAGTCCTGTTTTTCTGCGTGATTTCCTGAGCTTCCGTCGCAATCCTATCTCTATCGACCGGGTGGAACCTATAGAGAATATCCTCCGACGTTTTGTGACGGGTGCCATGTCTTTCGGTTCTATCAGCAAGGAAGCCCACGAAGCGATGGCAATTGCCATGAACACCATCCATGGACGCAGCAACACAGGGGAAGGCGGTGAAGACGCTTCCCGTTTCCACCCGCTGCCGGACGGAACTTCCATGCGAAGCGCCATCAAACAGGTAGCTTCCGGACGCTTTGGCGTCACCGCCGAATATCTGGTTAATGCTGATGAAATACAGATTAAAATAGCTCAGGGAGCCAAGCCGGGTGAAGGCGGACAGCTTCCGGGATTCAAAGTGAACGATGTGATTGCCAAGACACGCCACTCCATTCCGGGGATCTCGCTGATTTCTCCTCCTCCCCATCATGATATTTATTCCATCGAAGATTTGGCACAATTGATATTTGACTTGAAAAACGTGAATCCACAAGCTAAAATCAGTGTCAAACTGGTGGCAGAAAGTGGAGTCGGCACAATCGCCGCGGGTGTGGCAAAGGCAAAAGCGGATTTGATTGTCATTTCCGGTGCCGAAGGCGGTACGGGAGCCTCTCCTGCTTCATCCATCCGCTACGCAGGTATTTCTCCGGAATTGGGATTGAGCGAGACACAACAGACACTGGTTCTGAACGGCCTACGCGGACAAGTCGTTCTGCAAGCCGACGGACAATTGAAAACCGGACGCGATATTATTTTAATGGCATTGATGGGAGCCGAGGAATATGGTTTCGCTACTTCCGCCCTGATCGTATTGGGATGTGTGATGATGCGTAAATGTCATCAGAATACTTGTCCGGTAGGTGTAGCTACTCAGAACGAAGAATTACGCAAACGTTTTCACGGACGTAGTGAATATCTGGTCAACTTCTTCACATTCCTGGCACAGGAAGTCCGTGAATATCTCGCAGAAATGGGATTTACCAAGATGGATGACATCATCGGACGCACAGACCTGATTGAACGCAAATCCGTTGCGGGTGATCCGAACCCGAAGCATGCCTTGATCGACTTCACCAAATTACTGGCACGTATAGACACCAGTGCGGCTATCCGTCACGTCACCGATCAGGATCACGGCATCTCGACCGTAAAGGATGTGACAATCATAGACGCTGCCCAAGAGGCGATTGAACACGAAAAAGAAGTTTCGCTGGAATATACGATTGCCAATACGGACCGGGCGACAGGTGCCATGCTCTCCGGCGTCATTGCCAAGAAGTACGGAGAAAAAGGCTTGCCGGAACATACCTTGAATGTAAAGTTCAAAGGTTCTGCGGGACAATCATTCGGCGCTTTTCTGGTGCCGGGCGTAAATTTCAAGCTGGAAGGTGAAGCCAATGATTACCTGGGTAAAGGTTTGAGTGGCGGACGTATCGCCGTCCTGCCTCCTATCCGCAGCAACTTCGAAGCCGAGAAAAACACGATTGCAGGTAATACCCTGCTTTATGGGGCAACCAGTGGCGAGGTATACATCAATGGGCGTGCCGGAGAACGTTTCGCCGTACGTAATTCGGGAGCTGTCGCTGTAGTAGAAGGTGTAGGCGATCATTGCTGTGAATATATGACCGGAGGCCGCGTAGTGGTTCTGGGACAAACGGGACGAAATTTTGCAGCTGGTATGAGCGGCGGTGTAGCTTATGTGTGGAACAAAGACGGCAATTTCGATTATTTCTGCAACATGGAGATGGTAGAATTATCACTGATCGAAGAGGCCGGTTACCGAAAAGAACTGCACGAACTGATTCGACAGCACTATCTGTACACCGGTTCGAAACTGGCACGCACCATGCTCGATGACTGGAACCATTATGCCGATCAGTTTATCCAGGTAGTACCTATCGAATATAAAAAGGTGCTGCAGGAAGAGCAGATGAGAAAGTTACAGCAGAAAATTGCAGAAATTACTTATAATTGACAATTGACAGTTGACAATTGACAATTGGTTGTGTGAGTATGGAGAAGCGGAACTATACTAATTGTCTTCTGTCATTTGTCTTCTGTCAATCGTCTTTTACTATCAGTTATAACTAAAATATATTTCTAAACTACAATTGACGAAACACTCTTATACCGAAAGGTAATTGTCAATCGTCAATTGTCAATTGTCAATTAAAGAAAATGGGAGATCCAAAAGCATTTTTAAATATACCTCGCCAAGAAGCGGGATACCGCCCTATAAGCGAGCGCATCACTGACTATAGTCAGGTAGAACAGACATTGAATACAAACAGCCGCAAGTTGCAAGCTTCCCGCTGCATGGACTGTGGCGTACCATTCTGCCATTGGGCATGTCCGATAGGCAACAAACAGCCGGAATGGCAGGACGCATTATTCAAAGGAAAATGGAAAAAAGCGTATGAAATTTTATCCTCAACCTGCGACTTTCCGGAATTTACCGGACGTATATGCCCTGCCCTTTGCGAAAAGTCCTGTGTGCTGAAACTATCCTGCGACCAGCCGGTGACGATTCGCGAGAATGAAGCGGCTATCGTAGAAGCAGCTTTTCGTGAAGGATATATACAGGTACAAACACCCCGAAGAAACGGAAAAAGTGTAGCAGTGATCGGTGCCGGCCCTGCCGGACTGGTAACTGCCAATCAGTTGAACCAGAAAGGTTACACCGTCACCCTGTTTGATAAGGACGAAGCACCGGGAGGATTGTTACGTTTCGGCATTCCAAACTTCAAACTGGATAAAAATGTCATTGACCGGCGTATGAAAATATTGGCAGCAGAAGGTATCCGGTTTGAGATGGGAGTAGAAATAGACGTCCATCATTTGCCGAAAGGTTTTGACGCTTACTGCATTTGTACCGGAACCCCCGTTGCCCGTGACTTGAGTATTCCGGGACGTGAACTGAAAGGTATTCACTTTGCACTCGAAATGCTGGCACAGCAAAACCGGATTCTGGAAGGTCAGACTTTCGCAAAGGATAAGTTAGTGAACGCTAAAGGCAAAAAGGTACTTGTCATCGGTGGCGGCGATACCGGATCAGACTGTATCGGAACCAGTGTACGACAGGGAGCAACCAGTGTCACACAAATTGAAATCATGCCCAAACCGCCCGTAGGTCACAATCCGGCTACTCCGTGGCCTCAATGGCCTGTAGTATTTAAAACGACTTCCAGCCACGAAGAAGGTTGTACACGTCGCTGGTGCCTGGCCTCCAAACAGTTCCTCGGGAAAGACGGTAAGGTTACAGGTGTAGAAGTGGAAGAGGTGGAATGGACTCCGACAGCAGACGGCGGACGTCCGACGATGAAGCCTACAGGCAAGAAGGAAGTGATCGAGGCGGATCTGGTACTATTGGCTATGGGATTCCTGAAACCGGAGCAACCTAAATTCCCGGAAAACGTATTCGTTGCCGGAGATGCGGATACAGGCGCAAGTCTAGTAGTACGGGCTATGGCAGGAGGACGGGCGGCAGCAGCTAAGATAGATGATTACCTGACCAAATAGTACTACGACAGGCAATAAGAAAAAGTTGGATTACTATGATTCTTTCGTTCCACCTTGGTAGAACGAAAGAAAAACCTAGGTGGAACGAAAAGAAAACCCAGATGGAACGAAAGGATAACCTAGGTGGAACGAAAGAATTATAACCAATCCATTTAAAAAGAATAGCGAGAAAACAATATATTATATAACCCCCAAACACTTAAAGTTATGTGTGGAATAGCAGGTATACTCAACATAAAAGTTCAGACTAAGGAACTAAGAAGCAAAGCACTGAAAATGGCTCAAAAAATCCGTCACCGCGGACCGGACTGGAGTGGCATCTACGTAGGCGGAAGCGCCATTCTGGCACACGAACGTCTCTCCATCGTTGACCCGCAAAGTGGCGGGCAACCCCTCTACTCTCCCGATCGCAAACAAGTGCTTGCCGTAAATGGCGAAATCTACAACCACCGTGATATCCGTGCAAAATATGCCGGTAAATACAACTTCCAAACAGGAAGTGACTGCGAAGTAATCCTTGCTTTATACAAAGATAAAGGCATTCATTTCCTGGAAAATATCAACGGTATCTTTGCTTTCGTTCTTTACGATGAAGAAAAAGACGAATTCCTGATTGCCCGGGACCCTATCGGCGTCATACCTTTATATATAGGGAAAGACAAGGATGGCAAAATCTATTTTGGCAGTGAGCTGAAAGCACTCGAAGGCTTCTGTGAAGAATACGAGACGTTTCTCCCGGGACATTACTTTTATAGTAAAGAGGGGAAAATGAAGCGTTGGTATACCCGTGAATGGACAGACTACGAAGTTGTAAAAAACAACGGAGCCAAAGCCTATGACGTAAAAGAAGCATTGGAAGATGCTGTTCATCGCCAGTTGATGAGTGATGTTCCTTATGGAGTCCTTCTTTCAGGCGGGCTGGATAGCTCCGTCATTTCCGCTATCGCCAAGAAATATGCAGCAAAACGTATCGAAACAGACGGAGCAAGTGACGCCTGGTGGCCTCAACTCCACTCCTTTGCTATCGGACTAAAAGGGGCACCCGATTTGAGCAAGGCACGTGAAGTGGCAGAATACATCGGTACGGTTCATCACGAAATTAATTATACGGTTCAGGAAGGACTGGACGCTATCCGGGATGTCATCTATTTTATCGAGACATATGATGTGACTACCGTACGTGCTTCTACCCCTATGTATTTGCTGGCACGTGTTATCAAATCAATGGGAATCAAAATGGTACTGAGCGGTGAAGGGGCCGATGAAGTTTTCGGAGGCTATCTTTACTTCCATAAAGCCCCTACTCCACAGGCTTTCCACGAGGAGACAGTACGCAAGCTCTCAAAGCTTCACATGTACGACTGCCTCCGCGCCAACAAAAGTCTGTCTGCCTGGGGTGTAGAAGGACGTGTCCCCTTTCTGGATAAAGAATTTCTGGATGTGGCAATGACTTTGAATCCGGAGGCTAAAATGTGTCCCGGTAAAGAGATCGAAAAACGAATTGTACGTGAAGCTTTTGCCGACATGTTGCCGGAAAGCGTGGCATGGAGACAGAAAGAACAGTTCAGCGATGGTGTAGGTTATTCATGGATCGATACATTAAGAGAAATGACAGCTGCTGCCGTCAGCGACGAACAGATGGAACATGCAGCCGAACGTTTCCCGATCAACACCCCACAGAACAAGGAAGAATATTATTACCGGAGTATTTTTGAAGAGCATTTCCCCAGTGAAAGTGCGGCACGCAGCGTACCGAGCGTACCCAGTGTAGCATGTTCCACAGCAGAAGCACTGGCATGGGATGCAGCCTTCAAAAACTTAAATGAGCCAAGCGGCAGAGCGGTAAAAGGAATACATGAAGAGGCTTATGACGAACGGATAAAATAAATCGGTTGAAAAATGATAGATGTCTGAAATAAACTTATACCTTTGAGAATATATTTATCACCTATCATTCAATAAACAAATGAACATTAAGTTTTTATGGTGCTGGTACATCTTTTCCTTGCTAAGTATTACTTCTGCATTCTCTACTTCACAAGAATCAGAAATACTATTCATAGACGGAGTGAAATGGGATATGCTGGCCCAACCGATTGACATAGATTCCATACATTACACTAAATTCAGAGAATTTTTGCCCAAAGAGCGACATTGGACGACTGCAAACTGGGATGGATATACAGGAGTCTGGGAAATAAAGAATAATCAATTGTACCTTCAAAAGGTCATTATTGAGATGTCGGAAAACCATAGCACAGAAAAGAGAGAAGTTAAGGGAATAGATTCTTTTTTTAGTGAATATAAAACAGACGATGGAATCTTTGCTTCCTGGTTTAGCGGAAAAGTACGGTTAGGTCGGGGTGATATTATACGTTTTGGTGCCGGAGGTTTCGACAGAAACTACATGGAGGAGTGTGTATTGACTATCAAAGACGGTATTGTCACAGATAAGGTGTTTTACCACAATAGCCGAAAGGAAGGGATCAAGCTATTACAAATCAGAGATAGTCTACAGGCACATTTTCCTTGGGAAAAGTTCCCCGAAATAAGCGGAAAAAGACATATTATCTTTTTATCTGATTTCGATTTATCCGCTGACGGACACTATATAGACAGCAATGTCAAAATCCGACTGGATAAAGTCATGACCGAAGACCAGAGCCATCCGATAATAACAGCCATCAAAAAGAAGCTAAAAGAAATCTATCCTTGGGAGGTTTTATATATTAATGGGAAATACCGTCCGGAATATCAACATTTCACTTTCCCTATTATCATCAAAAGCTCAAATGATGAAACTCCTGATTAGTTGTCATTATCTTCTCCATAGATGATATCGGCCAATGTTTATTCATCAGTTTGTAAAGTCAAGAATAAAAAGTCTATATTTCTATGCATAAAAGCAGCCAATTAACGCAGATTAGCATAATAACAAGCTAATCTGTGTTTTATTTTTTATATTTTTGGACTCATAAACTCTTTAAACGTACTATCAATGAAAATAAAAAGAATTATTCTAATGGCCGCCCTTATCATTTCAGTAGCTAGCGTTCAAGCACAAAAGTCACAGGTTATCGCTCATCGTGGCTATTGGAAAACAGCAGGTTCTGCCCAAAACAGCATCACATCTTTGCAAAAGGCGGATTCTATACATTGCTATGGTTCCGAATTTGATGTATGGCTTGCCAAAGACAACAAGCTGGTTGTCAACCACGATCCTGTCTACAAGATGAAATACATGGAATATTCCAAGGGAGATGCTCTTACAGGATTGAAACTATCAAACGGAGAAAATCTGCCCAGCCTGCAACAATATCTGGAAGCCGGCAAAAAATGCAATACTAAGCTAATACTTGAACTGAAAGCGCATAACAGTAAAAAACGTGAAACAAAAGCCGTACAGGAAATCCTTGCCATGGTGAAAAAGATGGGACTGGAAGATCGTATGGAATATATCACTTTCTCGCTGCACGCAATGAAAGAGTTTATCCGTCTGGCACCTGCCGGAACCCCGGTATTCTACCTCAATGGAGAACTATCTCCCAAAGAACTGAAAGACCTCGGCGCTGCCGGACTTGACTACCACATGGGAGTAATCAAAAAACATCCCGAATGGATCAAAGAAGCACATGATCTCGGATTGAAAGTCAATGTCTGGACGGTAGACAAAGCAGAAGACATGAAGTGGCTGATTGACCAGAAGGTGGATTTCATTACGACCAATGAACCGATTGTGGCACAAGATATGCTAAAATAATCACTCACAGAAAATTTCTAAGAGCTAAAACAATATTAAGCACCATCATGCAGTAAACCAATATGCATGATGGTGCTTTTTACATAAAATCCAAATAGAAGCTATTTGAAATCTTCCAATACCTCTTTCAACTCTTCTACCGTCAATTCACCTACTTGCCTCCACAGTTCATGTCCCTTATGCAATAGAAGGAAAGCAGGTACCGTCTCAATATTATATGAATCGGCTACGGCTTTATCTCCTTCAATGTTCACATTTACCAGTTCTATCACTCTCTGCTCATAAGTGCGGAGCACAGGTCCTATCCATTCATAATGAGGCGACCAGTCGGCGTAAAACACAACCAATACCAAATGATTGCTCTGTGCGGCAACTTCCAATTGTTTCTCTATATCCATATCTCCTACATTTATTATGTTATTGTTAGGAAGAGAACAATGAATATACAAAAAAGGTTCTTCTCCATATTCGATAAACAATATGTCATACAAATAAGCAAATTCACTTTCATATCGTCAAAACCAAAAGGAGTCATTTCTTGTTTTTATAGTAATATACAGGAGAAATTGACTATAAAAATCCTCATATATTATGAAAAGATATGCAAAACGAATCTGCTAAATAATAATTTATCAAAATAAGCATATGCAAAATTTCATATTAACACTAAAGTACCCTATATACAAAACAATTGAAAGTTTGATAAAAATAAATAGATATTAGACATACTTTCAAACAAAACATAAAACAAAAAGTCATATCTTTGCATCGTAATAGAACAAAAGGTTGCAATAATCAATAAATAAGGATCAAAATGACAAATACAATAAAATTCACCAAAATGCACGGGGCAGGAAATGACTACATCTATGTAGATACTACCAGATATCCGATAGCAGATCCTGAAAAGAAGGCAATTGCATGGAGCAGATTCCATACGGGAATCGGAAGTGACGGACTTATATTGATTGGTACTTCTGACAGAGCTGATTTCAGCATGCGTATATTCAATGCAGATGGTTCTGAAGCGATGATGTGCGGTAACGGAAGTCGGTGTGTAGGCAAATATGTATATGAGTACGGATTGACGGATAAGACAGAAATCACCCTTGATACATTGTCAGGTATTAAAATCCTGAAACTACATATAAAAGGAAAAACGGTTAGCGCAGTCACGGTAGATATGGGGAGTCCACTGGAAACAGGTGAAGTCTGTTTTGGAAAAGAATATCCTTTCCGGTCTACCCAAGTATCAATGGGAAATCCTCATCTGGTTACTTTTGTAGAAGATATCTCTCAGATCGATCTGCCGAAAATAGGCCCTGAGCTAGAAAAATATCATCTCTTTCCGGACAGGACAAATGTAGAATTCGCCCAAGTAATTGGGAAAGATACCATACGAATGAGAGTATGGGAAAGAGGATCGGGAATTACTCAAGCCTGCGGAACAGGTGCGTGCGCAACAGCAGTAGCAGCCTGTATCAACGGACTTGCAGGAAGAAAAAGCGATATTATAATGGACGGAGGAACTGTCACTATCGAATGGGAAGAAGCCTCGGGACATATATTAATGACAGGACCGGCAACCAAAGTTTTCGATGGAGAAATAGAGGCAGACAACGACCAACCCAAATAGGCTGATGAAATAAGCGTTTCCGAACGATCAATTAAAGATAAGAATATAGCAAAACTTAAAACAATAACAATATGGCATTAGTAAACGAACATTTCTTAAAACTACCGGGAAGCTATTTATTCTCGGATATAGCGAAAAAGGTAAATACGTTCAAAATAACGCACCCTAAACAGGATATCATCCGGTTAGGTATCGGAGATGTCACCCAGCCGCTTCCCCAAGCCTGTATCGAAGCTATGCACAAGGCAGTAGAAGAACTGGCAAGTAAAGATACATTTCGCGGATATGGTCCTGAACAGGGATATGACTTTCTGATTGAAGCCATTATAAAAAATGATTTTGCTCCCCGGGGAATCCATTTTTCGTCATCGGAGATATTTGTCAGTGACGGAGCAAAAAGTGATACGGGTAACATAGGAGACATTCTTCGTCATGACAACAGTGTCGGTGTCACAGACCCTATCTATCCGGTATATATAGACAGCAACGTTATGTGCGGACGTGCCGGAATACTGGAAGAAGAAACAGGCAAATGGAGCAATGTGACCTATATGCCTTGCACAAGTGAGAACAACTTTATTCCGGAGATTCCCGACAAACGGATAGACATTGTTTATCTCTGCTATCCGAACAACCCGACAGGAACCACACTAACGAAACCGGAACTAAAGAAGTGGGTAGATTACGCATTGGCAAACGATACACTGATTTTGTTTGATGCCGCATACGAAGCCTATATTCAGGACGCGGATGTCCCCCACTCTATATACGAAATAAAAGGTGCAAAGAAATGCGCGATCGAATTTCGTAGTTTTTCAAAGACAGCAGGATTCACCGGAGTACGTTGCGGCTACACCGTAGTACCGAAGGAACTGACCGCTGCCACTCTGGAAGGTGAACGCATTCCGCTCAACAGATTGTGGAACCGTCGCCAATGTACTAAGTTCAACGGCACTTCTTACATCACTCAACGGGCAGCGGAAGCAGTCTACAGTGCAGAAGGAAAAGCACAGATCAAAAAAACGATTGATTATTATATGACCAATGCAAAAATAATGAAAGAAGGACTGGAAGCTACCGGACTGAAAGTATACGGCGGAGTCAATGCACCTTATTTATGGGTGAAAACTCCGAACGGACTCTCTTCCTGGCGATTCTTCGAACAGATGTTATATGAAGCTAACGTAGTCGGAACTCCCGGTGTAGGTTTCGGACCCAGCGGCGAAGGATATATCCGACTGACAGCTTTCGGCGATCGTAACGACTGTATCGAAGCGATGAGAAGGATTAAAAACTGGCTTTAGAAATGAAGAACGAAGAATTCTTTGCAGTATGAGATCCCCCCATCTCGACTATAGTTCTTTTGAGTTTATCATTTTAACTTGTTGTTCCTGATTCTTCATTCTTAATTCTTCATTCTTCATTTAACTGATAGTATTTTGCGCGCTACTATATAACACTGGACCGTACATCCACATTTTTCTAACTTTTAAAGGTAAAAAGACGATGAAAACGACGATTAACAAAAAATTGGGGGTAATAATAGTAGCATTATTACTAACGGGGATTGTGCCATCCGCCATGAAGGCACAAGATAAAGTAGAAGCTTCTGTAGGAGCAGATTTGGTAAGCGGTTATATCTGGCGTGGTCAGGACCTGGGTGGAGTAAGTATCCAACCTTCACTGGGAATCTCTTACAAAGGTTTTTCACTCGGGGCATGGGGATCGGCAGGATTTGAGTCATCAGACACTAAAGAATTCGATTTAACACTCGGCTATTCAATAAATGGTTTTAGTGTTTCGATCACTGATTACTGGTTTAATACTCAGGTTCCGTCAGGAGTAGACGATGAAGGAGAAACGATCTATGCTACCAACAAGTATTTCAAATATGGCGCTCATTCAACCGCCCATGTTTTTGAAGCACAGATTGGATATGATTTTGGTCCGCTGGCTGTCAATTGGTATACTAACTTTGCAGGAGCTGACGGAGTGAAAGGGAACGGGAAAAGAGCCTATTCATCCTACCTCGCACTAAGCGCACCCTTCCAATTGGGTGGACTCGACTGGATGGTAGATTTAGGCATAGTACCTTGGGAAACATCTTTTTATAATGGGTATACAAGTGGATTCTGCGTATCGGATATCAGCCTCGGAGCTACCAAAGAAATCAAAGTCACTGATTCTTTCTCGGTTCCGGCGTTTGCCAAAGTATCAGTCAATCCACGCACGGAAGGTGCTTACTTCACATTCGGATTAAGTTTTTAAGAGAGAGAATTTTATATCTAAAGAGTGTATAGGGAATAGGAAAGGTAGTTAGAGTTTAGATTTTATCGGTTTGTTGTATGGTAACCTGCTATGGCTGCCCCCTATACCTCTTTTTTTTACAAATTACACTAATATAAGGTATATGAAAAAGATTGAAGCTATTATCCGTAAAACCAAATTCGAGGACGTAAAAGATGCTTTACTTGAAGCAGATATCGAATGGTTTTCCTATTATGATGTAAGAGGCATCGGTAAAGCACGGCAAGGACGTATCTATCGTGGAGTTGTATATGATACCAGTACAATCGAACGTATCCTGATTTCGATTGTAGTACGCGACAAAAACGCAGAGAAAACGGTACAAGCAATCATTAAAGCCGCCCAAACCGGAGAAATCGGTGACGGACGTATTTTCGTCATTCCCATCGAAGATGCCATCCGCATCCGCACTGCCGAGCGAGGCGACATTGCCCTCTATAACGCCGAACAAGAACGCTAACCAACAACCGGCAAGGTGCCGGAATCAGGTTTCCTTGCGGATTATAACATAATAAAAAGGTATTAAATAAGATAATCATTATGGATACAATATATAAAAAGCACAGCTCTGCAAAGCTGTGGATAGCCACTGCTATACTCATTTTCAGCTGTCTCACTACGAGTGTTTTCGCACAAAAAACTGTTGTCACCGATACTGTTACGGCGGTTACAGAGACCATCACTGAAATTACGACAGGTCCTGCTAAAGTAGCAGCAACATCTGAAGAAGCTGCCATAAGTGCTTCCGATACAATTGGAGAGCTGGCACTCGGATTAAATACTGTTTGGATGCTGCTTGCAGCAATGCTGGTATTCTTTATGCAGCCGGGATTTGCATTAGTCGAAGCCGGTTTCACAAGGGTGAAGAATACTGCCAACATTTTAATGAAAAACTTTGTAGACTTCATGTTCGGCTCACTGCTCTATTGGTTTATTGGCTTCGGGCTGATGTTCGGTGCAGGAGGATTCATCGGAATGCCTCACTTCTTTGACTTGTCTTTTCTGGATAGCGATTTGCCCAAAGAAGGTTTCCTTGTTTTTCAGACTGTGTTCTGTGCAACAGCAGCTACCATCGTATCCGGAGCAATGGCAGAACGTACAAAATTCTCAATGTATCTAGTATACACGATCTTTATCAGTGTGCTTATTTACCCAATTTCCGGTCATTGGACATGGGGAGGTGGTTGGCTGATGAACGGTGAAGAAGGCTCTTTCATGATGAATCTCTTTGGAACCACTTTCCATGACTTTGCAGGTTCAACAATCGTTCACTCTGTAGGTGGTTGGATTGCTCTGGTAGGTGCTGCTATTTTGGGACCGCGTATCGGTAAGTATGGAAAAGACGGAAAATCAAGAGCTATTCCGGGACATAATCTGACAGTCGCAGCATTAGGTGTATTCATCCTCTGGTTCGGATGGTTCGGCTTCAACCCCGGTTCACAACTGGCTGCAAGTACTGAAGCGGATGCAATTGCAATCTCTCATGTCTTCCTGACAACCAACTTGGCCGCTTGCGCCGGTGGTTTCTTTGCACTGGTAGTAAGCTGGATGAAGTATGGCAAGCCATCCTTATCTCTGACACTAAATGGAGTTTTAGCAGGTCTGGTAGGTATCACCGCAGGATGCGATGCAGTATCTCCGGCGGGAGCAGTAGTGATTGGCGCTATTTGTGGCGCAGTAATGATACTCGCCGTTGACTTTATCGATAAGGTATTGAAAATTGACGACCCTGTCGGTGCTTCATCCGTACATGGAGTCTGCGGTTTTCTGGGAACAATTCTCACGGGGCTATTTTCTACCAGTGAAGGTTTATTCTACGGACACGGAGCAGGTTTTCTTGGTGCACAGATTTTCGGAGCATTAGTAGTCGGAGCATGGGCGGCAAGTATGGGATTCATCATCTTCAAAGTACTTGATAAGGTTCATGGTCTGCGAGTTCCGGCACGTGTCGAAGAAGAAGGCCTCGACATTTACGAACACGGAGAATCTGCTTACAACTAAATTTTTTACTCTAACATATTTAACAACAAATCAAATTAGGTATTATGTCAAAACTAAGATTCAGAGTAGTAGAGACAGCATTCAAGAAGAAAGCTGTTGAAGTGCCGACACCCGCTGAACGTCCTTCGGAATATTTCGGCAAGTATGTGTTCAACAAGGAAAAGATGTTCAAATACCTTCCCAGTAAGGTGTACAATGCGCTGATTGACGCTATTGACAATGGGGCTCCCCTAGATCGTAGCATAGCTGACGAAGTAGCTGCCGGAATGAAAAGATGGGCGGTCGAAATGGGTGTTACTCATTATACACACTGGTTTGCACCGCTTACCGAAGGCACGGCAGAAAAGCATGACGCTTTCGTTGAACATGACGGCAAGGGCGGCATGATGGAAGAGTTTTCAGGCAAGCTACTGGTTCAGCAGGAACCGGACGCCTCTTCGTTCCCGAATGGCGGTATCCGCAACACATTCGAAGCCCGTGGCTATAGCGCATGGGACCCTTCCTCACCTGCATTCATTGTAGATGATACGCTCTGCATCCCCACTGTGTTTATCGCATACACCGGTGAAGCTCTCGACTATAAGGCTCCATTACTGAAAGCATTGCGTGCCGTAGATAAAGCTGCCGTAGACGTATGTCACTACTTCAATCCGGAAGTGAAGAAAGTAGTTGCCTATCTGGGCTGGGAACAGGAATATTTCTTAGTAGACGAAGGTCTGTATGCCGCACGCCCTGACCTGCTCATGACAGGACGTACACTGATGGGACATGACAGTGCCAAGAACCAACAGTTGGAAGATCACTATTTCGGTGCTATCCCTACCCGAGTAGCTGCCTTTATGAAAGACCTCGAAATTGAGGCTCTCAAACTGGGTATCCCTGTAAAAACCCGTCACAACGAAGTGGCTCCAAACCAGTTCGAGTTAGCTCCTATCTTCGAAGAATGTAATCTGGCTAATGACCATAACCTGCTAATCATGTCGCTGATGCGTAAAGTAAGCCGTCGTCACGGTTTCCGCGTATTGCTTCACGAAAAGCCATTCAAGGGAGTAAATGGTTCGGGTAAGCACAATAACTGGTCTTTGGGTACCGACACTGGTATTTTATTGATGGGACCGGGCAAGACACCGGAAGATAATCTGCGTTTTGTGACATTCGTCGTCAACACCCTGATGGCAGTTTATCATCACAACGGACTGTTGAAAGCTTCCATCTCCAGCGCTACCAATGCGCACCGTCTGGGAGCTAACGAAGCACCTCCGGCAATCATTTCTTCTTTCCTGGGCAAACAGTTGTCTCAAGTGCTGGATCATATTGAGAACAGCACAAAAGATGACCTGATCAGTCTTAGCGGCAAGCAAGGTATGAAACTGGATATCCCGCAAATTCCCGAACTGCTGATTGATAATACAGACCGTAACCGTACTTCCCCATTTGCCTTCACCGGCAATCGTTTTGAGTTCCGCGCCGTAGGTTCCGAAGCAAACTGTGCTTCTGCCATGATCGCCCTAAACTCTGCCGTAGCAGACCAGTTGAAGAGGTTTAAAAAAGATGTAGATGCCTTGATTGAAAAGGGAGAGCCGAAAGTTTCTGCCATACTTGAAATCATCCGTGGATACATCAAGGAATGTAAAGCCATTCATTTCGACGGTAACGGTTACAGCGACGAATGGAAAGCAGAAGCTGCCCGTCGTGGCCTGGATTGTGAAACAAGCGTCCCTGTCATCTTTGACAACTATCTGAAACCGGAAACCATCGCTATGTTCGAAGCAATCGGTGTAATGACGAGAAAGGAACTCGAAGCTCGAAACGAAGTGAAATGGGAAACATATACCAAAAAGATTCAGATCGAAGCCCGTGTATTAGGCGACCTGGCAATGAATCATATCATTCCGGTAGCTACTCAATATCAGACAGACCTGATTAACAATGTCTACAAGATGCAATCCCTGTTTCCGGCAGAAAAGGCAGCAAAACTGTCAGCCAAAAACTTGGAACTGATTGAAGAAATCGCTGACCGCACCGCCTTTATCAAGGAACATGTAGATGCCATGATCGAAGCGCGTAAGGTTGCAAATAAGATTGAGAGTGAACGTGAAAAGGCTATCGCTTATCATGATACAATCGTGCCGGCATTGGAAGAGATCCGTTATCACATAGACAAGTTGGAACTGATTGTTGACAACCAAATGTGGACGCTCCCAAAATACAGAGAATTACTGTTTGTAAGATAAACATAATATAAATGAAGAATGAAGAACTAAGAATGAAGAATAAAGAATTAGCTGTGCGTTTATCACAACCTGCATAGTAATTCTTCATTCTTCATTCTTAGTTCTTCATTTAATTGAATTTATCTATTTCTTTTGTTGGTTGTTTTAAGTTTGCAGGGGAGGGGTACCGCGATGGTAGTCCTCTTCTTTTTTATATAGCAACCGAAATCTGACCTTTATTCTATAATTTTAGCATCTTCAATATCTTCATCATCAGGTGTGATTGGGTTCTTAGGACGGCGGCGTGTAAATTTAAACCAGTTTATCAACTCAGACAATGAATAAACCAAACTACTGATACCAATGATTATAAATGCTGTATTACGGGCACCAGTCGGATTAAACAGAGCAACGATACCTGCAATAAGAATCAGCGAAGGAATCAGATAAAACGCTCCCGAAACAGGCATCCATCGACGTGCCATCGACAAAGAAGCTATTTGCTGTACTCCACCCATAATCAGGATAAAACCTAACAAGAACATCAGTACATCTGCGAAAAACTCGGGCATCACTATCAGCCAAAGACCGAACAGCAAACTCCCTACCCCCTCAATCGGAAAACGGGGAACCGGGGCATTCTCCGGTCTTTTCCGTCCGAAATAACCGAAAAGGCTGATTACACCGGGAATCAGGAATGCCACCCCTACCGTGATGACAATATAACTAGCTGCCGCATTGGGCCAAAGCACCAACACCAAACCTATGACAAGCGCAAACAAAATGCGAATCAGAGAATAATTCATTGTTTTCATA
>OGDN01003119.1_pt1 | contig 18615 bp, 16 predicted proteins | sample 1570271 | NCBI WGS metagenome assembly OGDN01 (sample SAMEA4384481, study PRJEB24528) | human gut metagenome | reverse complement strand
GATATAAGCCAGAATGATAAACGGAATCGCCGCAATCCCCGCTGCGCACAGAGCCGCCAACGAACACAGTGCGAATACGTAGCGCACCCGGTTGCCGGCGAAACGGTAATGGGTGAATTTAAGGGCGAACATCGGCACGTTGCATACCAGCAGACCCGCAAAAACGACTGCGGCGGCGATCATCACCCAGGCCGGAGCCGTAAAAGCCCCCGCCTGCATCAGATAGCCGGCCGACACGAAAAACAAGGCGCAGGCGGGCGTCGGCAGGCCGATGAACTGGGTGGTCTGATTCTCGTCCAGGTTGAACTTCGCCAGACGCAGGGCCGAAAAGGCCGCCACGACGAACACGGCGAAACCCCAGACGTCGCTACCGCCGGTCATCGCATACATCGTATACAATACGGCAGCGGGAGCGAACCCGAAACTCACCATATCGGCCAGCGAATCGAGTTCCTTGCCGATCGCCGAATGGGATTTCAAAAGACGCGCCACGAAACCGTCCAGAAAATCGAACACGGCCGCGACAACCACGCACCAGAAAGCCCACTGCAGGTCGTTCACGCACAGCGCGAAAACCGCCGCGGCACATCCCGACAGCAAATTACAAAGCGTCAGGATATTGGGTATCGTAAACAGTTTTATTTTCATCTTTTCCACTTAAAATCGGTTAAAGTCTATCGCAAATACGGCGAAAACGGACGATTCATTCCCGGATTCACAGGTTTTGTCCATGGCTTGTTCGAGCGTAAAACGTTGAAAAGTATAAGATTGCATACACAGCCGAAACCCTTTTCCCGGCCGGGGACGCGAAGAAACCCGCATACCGGCAAACAGCAGTACGACCAGACAGACCATCCAAACGATCTTCGTATGTTTTCCGCTCTAACCGCAATGTTCTTCAAATTCGACCACTGTGCGAAGGTAGCGATTATTTTGTAAAAACAAACCGCTGCCCCGCAAAGCGAAAACCCGGTTTGGTTATCCCGATAAAATGCCGTAATATTGTAAAGCAAAACCGCAAAAGCATATGAACAACAACCGATACTGCATCATCATGGCCGGAGGCGTCGGCAGCCGTTTCTGGCCGATCAGCCGCCGTTCGACGCCGAAACAATTCCTCGACATCCTCGGAACCGGAAAAAGCTTCATCCGGCACACCTACGAACGGTTCGCCCGAATCATTCCGCCGGAAAATTTCCTGGTCGTGACCAACAACAGTTATAAAGAGCAGGTATTGCGGCACATTCCGGAAATCGGGGAGCACCAGGTACTCGGCGAACCGGTGGGACGCAACACGGCCCCGTGCATCGCCTATGCCGCTTGGAGGCTGAAAACGGTCAATCCGGATGCGACGATGATCGTGACGCCGGCAGACCACCTGATCCTCAACGAGGACGAATTCCGCCGGGCGATCGTCGAAGCGGCCGAATTCGCCGAGAACAGGCGGGCGATGATGACCATCGGCATCCGGCCGAACCGCCCGGACACCGGATACGGTTACATCCAGGTCGACAACCGCTCCGAAACGGACGGCTCGCCGATCTTCAAAGTCAAAACGTTTACCGAAAAGCCGAACCTCGAACTGGCGAGAACATTCGTCGAAAGCGGCGAATTTTTCTGGAATTCGGGCATTTTCATCTGGAAGACCGAAACGATCCTCGAAAATTTCAGCGCCTTTCTGCCCGACCTGCAACAGACGTTCGGGTCAATCGGGGCCTACTACAATACCCCGCAGGAACAGCAGCACATCGAACGCATCTACCCCGAATGCCGCAACGTTTCGATCGACTTCGGCGTGATGGAAAAGGCGCACGACGTTTACGTCCGCTGCAGCGACTTCGGATGGTCGGACATCGGAACGTGGGGATCGCTGTACCAGCATTCGCCCAAAGACGAGAAAGGGAACGTGGAAAGCCGCTTCTGTATGCTGTACAACACGGAAGGATGCATCGTCAAAACGGACACGGATAAGTTGACCGTCATCGAAGGGCTGAAGGATTACATCGTGGTCGACCACAAGGACGTCCTGATGATCTGTCCCAAGGCGAACGAACAGAACATCAAAAAATTCATCGACGACACGAAATTCAAGATCGGGGACGAATTCATTTAAAAACGACCGAAACCGGCCGGTCTTTTACGGAACGGCGGCCGGAAAACGCCGAATCTCAACCGGAAACGACTTCATGGAACTTTACGACTTATATTGCAAATTTCCGCGCATCTCGACCGATAGCAGGCAGGTCGTCGCGGGAGGAATTTTCTTTGCGCTGCACGGGGAAACGTTCGATGGCAACCGCTATGCGGCGGCGGCGGTCGGAGCGGGAGCGACGGCGGCGGTCATAGACGACCCGGCGGTAACGGACGGAATGTCCGCGGCGGAAAAGGCGAACTATTTCGTCGTACCCGATACGCTGAAAGCATTGCAGGAACTGGCCGCACGCCACCGCCGGCAACTGGGGATTCCGATCCTCGCGATTACGGGCAGCAACGGAAAAACGACGACCAAAGAACTGATCAGCCGGACGCTGAAACGGAAATACCGCGTAGCGGTCACGCAGGGAAATTTCAACAACCACATCGGAGTGCCGCTGACGCTGCTGGCGATGGACCGTTCGGCGGAATTCGGCGTCGTGGAGATGGGTGCGAGTCATTGCGGAGAGATCGCGCTGCTGTGCTCGATCGCACAACCCGATTTCGGACTGATCACCAACATCGGCAAAGCGCACCTGGAAGGTTTCGGCGGCATCGAAGGGGTTATGCGCGGCAAAGGGGAACTGCTCGACTACCTACAGACGCACGGAGGAACGGCGTTCTATTCCAGCGAAAGCGAATGCCTCGCGCAGATGATCGGGGAACGAAAAGGATTGCAGGCGGTTCCCTACTCTACGGCGGGGATGACGGCAGCCGAAAAGGGAAACTACCTGACGGTACGGAAAGGCGCGACGGAAATCCGGACGCATCTGGTCGGGGATTACAACATCGGCAACGTGGCGGCGGCCATCGCGGTGGGCGGCCATTTCGGAGTCCCGGAACAGCAGATCGTAACGGCTATCGAAAGCTACGAACCGGACAACAACCGGTCGCAACGGAAAGCGGGAGCGCGCAACACGCTGATTATGGACGCTTACAACGCCAATCCGTCGAGTATGCGGGCGGCGCTCGCCAATTTTGCGAAAGAACCCTCGGAACAACCCAAAGCGGTCGTGCTCGGAGACATGGGCGAGCTGGGAAAATACGCGGAAGCCGAACACGCCGGGATCGTGGAACTGTTGCAGCAACTCGGCATCGGCGAAGTCTACCTCGTGGGAAAGCTCTTTTCGGAAGCGGGACGCGGAATATACCCGGCTTTCGCGGATGCGGCGGCGCTGAACGAATACCTGCAGGAACATCCGATACACGGCCGCCTGATCCTCGTAAAAGGATCGCGCACGATGAAGTTGGAAAGCGTGGCCGAACGCCTTTAGCGAACAAGGAAAGCGCGCGGATCGTTGAAAATACGCAGAAGACGGGACGGTCAAACGCGCGGCCGGCGTAAATCCATATAAAACGCCTGCGCCGCCCGGATAATCCGGGCGGCGCAGGCGTTTTCGGCGGGAACGACTATACCGGAAGCGTCTCTCTTCGCCCCTACTCCGCCTCCCAATCGAAACCGTCTTTGCGGTCTTTGACCTTGATGCCGATCGCGGCCAGGCCGTCGCGGATCTTATCCGACGTGGCCCAGTCTTTGGCGTTTTTGGCCTCCATCCGGATATTCAGGATCATGTCGACCACCGAAGACAGCATCTGCGAATTATCGCCGGCCAGATCGTCGCGCAGGCCCAGGATATCGAACACGAAAAGGTCGACGACCCGCTGCAGTTCGGTCAGATCGGCGGCGGAAATCGTCTGCTTGCCGTCGTAAATCTGATTGATCGTCCGAACGCAGTCGAACAGTTCGGAAATCACCATCGGCGAATTCAGGTCGTCGTACAACGGGCTTCAACGTCCGAAATATCGACGGAAGACGCTTCCGACGGCTTGATCTTTTTCAAAGTCGAGACGGCTTTCATCAGGCGTTCGTATCCCTTTTCGGCTGCTTGCAACGCCTCGTTCGAAAAATCCAGCGTGCTGCGGTATTGCGCCTGCAGGATAAAGAAACGGATCGTCATCGGGGAGTAGGCCTGTTCGAGCAGCGGATGGGCGCCCGTAGTCAACTGTTCGAGCGTGATGAAGTTGCCGAGCGACTTGCCCATCTTCTGGCCGTTGATCGTAATCATGTTGTTGTGCATCCAGTAACGGGCCGAATCGTGACCGCAGGCGGCCGTGCTCTGCGCGATCTCGCATTCGTGATGCGGAAACATCAGATCCATACCGCCGCCATGGATATCGAACTGTTCGCCCAGGTAGCGGGTGCTCATCGCCGAACACTCCATGTGCCAGCCGGGAAAACCGTCGCTCCACGGCGAAGGCCAACGCATGATGTGTTCCGGAGCCGCCTTTTTCCACAGCGCGAAATCGAACGGATTGCGCTTATCGCCCTGCCCGTCCAGGTCGCGCGTATTGGCCATCATGTCTTCCAATACGCGGCCGGAGAGCTTCCCGTAACGGAACTTCCTGTTATAAGCTTCGACGTCGAAATAAACGGAGCCGTTGCTGACATAGGCGTAACCGCGATCCAGAATCGTTTGCACCATCGCGATCTGCTCGATGATATGGCCCGAAGCGCGCGGTTCGATGCTCGGCGGCAGGACGTTCAACTGACGCATCGCATCGTGATAGCGGTCGGTATAGTACTGAGCCACCTCCATCGGTTCGAGCTGTTCGAGCCGGGCTTTCTTGCTGATCTTGTCCTCGCCTTCGTCGGCGTCGTTCTCAAGATGTCCCACGTCGGTGACATTGCGCACGTAACGCACCTTGTAACCGGTCGCCCGCAAGTAGCGGAACAACAGGTCGAACGTAATGGCCGGACGGGCATGCCCCAGATGCGGATCGCCGTAAACGGTCGGGCCGCAGACATAAAGTCCCACGAACGGAGCTTTCAGCGGCACGAATGCCTCTTTTTTGCGTGTCAGGGTATTATGGATAGACAAATTCGATTTCATGGCTGCATTTTTTAACAACGCAAAATTAAAAACTTTCTCCGATAGTTCAGACTAAATTGCGGTTTCTTCCGTTATTTTTCTAATTTTGCAGGGATTATACGTTTTCCCGAAAAACGGCATTGAAAAAATAACCGACAGAAATCTGATGAATAATTCCTTTAAAAAAATCAATGTGATCGGAGGCTGGTTCTGCTTCGTCTTCGCGTCGATGGTCTACCTGCTGACCATGGAGCCGACGGCCAGTTTCTGGGATTGCAGCGAATTCATCGCAACCTCGTACAAACTCGAAGTGGGACACCCTCCCGGAGCGCCGCTGTTCATGATGATATCGCGCTTCTTCACGATGTTCGCCGGGCCGCAGCATGCAGCCCTGATGGTTAATGCGATGTCGGCGCTGGCCAGCGGAGCCACGATCATGTTCCTTTTCTGGAGCATCACGCACCTAGCCCGCCGGGCGATGCGTAAAAGAGAAAACGAACTGTCGATGCCGCAGACGATCGCCGTGATCGGCGCCGGACTGGTCGGCAGCATTGCCTATACGTTCACCGACACGTTCTGGTTTTCGGCCGTCGAGGGCGAAGTGTACGCGCTGTCGTCGTTCTTTACGGCGATCGTATTCTGGGCGATCCTGAAATGGGAAAACGTCGCCGACGAACCGCATGCGAACCGCTGGCTGATCCTGATCGCCTACCTTACCGGGCTGGCCATCGGCGTACACCTGCTGAACCTACTGATCATTCCGCCGATCGTACTGATCTACTATTTCCGCAAATACAGCGTGACCAAATGGGGAGTCGTCAAGGCGCTGCTGGTTTCCGCCGCGATCCTCGTGGCGGCCATGTTCATCATCATTCCCGGAACGATCCAACTGGGCGCACTGTTCGACAGGCTGTTCGTCAACACGTTCGGTCTGCCGTTTAACAGCGGAATCACGGTCTACGCTTTCGCGCTGTTCGCCGCGCTGGCATGGGGCGTTTATTTTACGCATAAAAAAGGAAAGGTGCTGGCCAACACGATTCTGTTGTGCGTGACCGTAGTGATCCTCGGATACAGTTCGTACGCTTCGGTCGTGATCCGGTCGGCGGCGAACCCGCCGATGAACAGCAACGCGCCGAACAACCCCTACGGGCTGCTGTCGCTGCTGAACCGCGACCAGTACGGCGCAAGACCGCTGGTCAAAGGTCCCTACTATTCGTCGCCTCCGATAGCTTACAAAGAAAAAACGGCCTATTACAAGGGAGACAGCGGGAAATACGAATCGGCGCAGACGTTGGGCGGATACGAATACGATCCGCAGTTCGAATTCTTCTTTCCGCGCATGTACTCGGAAAAACCGTCCGACATCAAGGCTTACCAGAACTGGGTGCAGATCAAAGGACGTCAAATCCCGTTCGGCGATGAAACGATTACCGTGCCTACGTTCGCAGAGAACCTGAAATTCTTTTTCGCCTATCAGATGAACTTCATGTACTGGCGGTACTTCCTGTGGAATTTCGTAGGACGCCAGAGCGACATCCAGTCGACCGGCGAAATTACGGACGGCAACTGGCTCTCCGGGATCAACGCCGTCGACGAACTGTTCCTCGGCCCGCAGGACCACCTGCCGAGCGAGAAAGCGGCAAACAAAGGACGAAATACCTACTATTTTCTACCGTTCATCCTCGGTATCATCGGGCTGATCTACCAATTGAACCGAGACGGCAGAAACTTTACGGTCGTCATGGCCTTCTTCATCATGACGGGCGTGGCGATCGCCGTCTACCTGAATTCGCCGCCGGCCGAGCCGAGGGAACGGGACTACGTTTTCGCGGGATCGTTCTACGCGTTCTGCATGTGGATCGGATTCGGCGTACCGGCCCTGTACGAAGCGTTCAAACGCTGGTTCAAGAGAGATCACGTCTACACGGCCGTAGCGGCAACGCTGATCGGCGCAATCGTACCGGCCCTGCTGGGCGCTAAAAACTGGGACGACCACGACCGCGCCGGGCGTTTCGTAGCCCGCGACTTCGGGATGAATTACCTGAAATCGGCCCTGCCCAACGCGATCATCATGAACTACGGAGACAACGACACCTTCCCGCTGTGGTACGCACAGGAAGTCGAAGGGGTGCGCACCGACGTCCGCGTGATGAACATGAGCTACCTGGGCGCCGACTGGTACATAGACCAGATGAAATTGAAGAGCAACGACTCCGATCCCGTGCCGTTCACCCTGCCGCGCGACAAATACACCTACCGGAACGATTACCTGCCGATCAAAGAACGATTCAAATCGGCCACCGCGCACCTGATGGTCGACACGATCTACCTGACCCTGAAAGGCAGCATCGTCACGCGCGACCAGCTGATGCTGATCGATCTGCTGGCGCACTTCGACTGGAAACGGCCGATCTATTTCACGCAAGCCATTTCGCCCGGAGAACTCGGACTGAGAGATTACCTGCAGGTCGACGGATTCGTGTACCGGCTGGTGCCGATCGCAACCAAAGGGGACTATCTCAACATCGGACGGGTCGATGCGGATTACTTGTACGACAAGCTGATGAACGAATTCTCCTACGGAAACATCGACGATCCGAAGGTCTATGCCGATTATACGGTACATAACAATTTCTACTCGACGCAGGCGCGGACGCTGTACGCCCGGCTGGCGAAGGCCCTGCTGGAAAAGGGCGACACGACGCGGGCGATCGAAGTGCTGGATACCGGCATCCGGAAGATCCCGTTCAGCCAGATCCGGCACAACTACATGTCGACCGTTCCGATCATCGAGGCCTATTATGTGGCCGGAGCTTTCGACAAGGGAAACGAGGTGCTGGAAGAATATGCGAAAAACCTGGAGGAAAACATTACCTATTACCTGCGCTTTACAGGGAAATACAAAGACCTGACTCTACGGGACGTGAAGGAAAACGCAGAATACCTCTACGACCTTTATCAGATCGCGGGCATGTTCGGACAGACCGGGCAAGCCCGGCAGATCGAACAGTACCTCATCGACAAAGGAATCGTGGAAGATAAAAAGCAGGAAACGCCAACCGTTACGCCCATCGACACGGACAACGGGACGCTACTCCAATAAACCTACCGACCGCCGAGGGAGATGCTGAAAACCTGCTCACAGCACGAACTGGTCGAGGCCGGTTGCGACGAAGCCGGGCGGGGGCCGCTGGCAGGACCGGTGGCCGCCGCCGCGGTTATCCTGCCGCCGGAATGGAACCATCCGCTGCTGAACGACTCGAAACAGATGAGCGAGAAAAACCGCTACTTGTTACGGGACGTTATCGAACGGGAAGCCGTAGCCTGGGCCGTAGAGATGGTTTTTCCGGAAGAAATCGACCGGATCAACATCCTGAACGCTTCGTTCGCGGCGATGTCCCGCGCCGTCGAACGACTATCGGTGAAACCACAGTTGCTGCTGATCGACGGAAACCGGTTCCGGACAACGCTGGATATTCCGTACCGCTGCATCGTCAAAGGCGACGCGACGTATGCGTCCATCGCTGCGGCCTCGGTGCTGGCCAAAACCTACCGCGACGACTACATGATGCGGATCGCCGAGGAATATCCGGTATACAACTGGCAGAAAAACAAAGGATATCCGACCCGGGAACACAGGGAAGCGGTCATGCGATACGGTCTGTCGCCATACCACCGCATGTCGTTCAACCACGAATTCGAACAGTTGCGACTGTTCGAGCGACCGGCCGAAAACCAAAAACGAACAACGATAAAATGTGAAACGACTATCGAAAAATTCAAAAATTGATCTTTTTGCCGATTTTTTTATTTCAATAATTAATTTCTTCACACAGAATAAAAGTAACTGGTTAAACGCATCTTACATATCAAATAAAAAACCGGAGCCTCTCTAAAATTCCTGTTTTTTTGAAAAAAACGCCGTCTCTCTCTTGACAAAGGGGGAGGCGGCGTTCTATATTTGTACAGCGACGGCCCGGACCGGGCACTTTTCCGGACGGAAACGGCGAACGCGCCGGTCGGAGGAACGGAGAACGAAACGCCGCTCGCTTATTCCATATTCTATCGAATTATTTATTAACATTTCGGGGAGTTATCGATTGCAATTCGGAACATTTCGTTTCAGGTTATGAACACTCTTCACCGGTTCTGTCCCGCACGGTCTGTCGATAACCCGAATCAAAACCATCAGAAACCCATGTCGCAAGCAGTCCGAACAACCGGATCGGAAGCCGGAATCAGCCAACCGATCGAATCGCAACCTATTAAAAACAAAACCGATACAGATTCATATCGACTGATGACCGAAGCAATCGGCTCTATCCGGCAGGCGGAAGAAGCCGTCGAACGGCTGGCCCGTTTCCGGATGCAACAGAAAATGTCGAACAACCGTGCAAAAAGCGTTGTCCGGGAGTTGAAAGAGCTGGAAAAAGTGCTGTCGTTGTATATCAGCTAACCGTCTATTAACAGATTATACACACTAAAAACGGAGTTATCGACACATGACCACCGTAACGATCGACAATCGGAGCTATCCGTGCCCTTCCGCATGGAACGAAATCGGCTGGGAACAGTTTTTTACGCTGGCGGAATATGCCGGGCAGACGGTCGGCACTTCTGCAACGGAACGGAAAGCGGAGCGGGTACTGGAGCGCATTTGCGGAGTGGATCCGGGAACCGTTCGGAAGATCGACGGCCGGCAGCGAAAACAGTTCGCCGACTGCCTGGGCGAACGTTTTTTCGGGTTTCCGCCGCCATTTCCGGAGAATCCGGACGGAAACGACAGTACGGACGGTTTCGATTGGAACGGAATACGGATGCTGTTTCCCGCTCCGGCAGTCGATCCCGACGGCAGCGTCGTACCGCTAGCGCATACGACGGCCGTCGAACTGTGCGAAGCGACCGACCTGTACCTGTGCGACAAATGGCGGTACGCCCCGCTCATCGTCGCGATACTCTGCCGTCCCGAAGGTGAACCCTACCGGGAACAGACATGCCGGCATCGGGCCTGGAGCATGAAAAAACTGCCGATGGACATCGTTCTGCGCCTTTACGACATGCTCCGGCAAGCACACCGCTACCTGAAACGCAATTACCCGCTCTGCTACGAAACTCCCCGGACGAACGGGGAAAAGACCGGACGCGAAGGACCGACCTGGAACGAGCTGCTGCTGTGGGCGGGACATTTCCGGATCGACGAGATCGAGCCGGTACGCCGAATGAATTGCCACGATTTTATGGATCTCGTGCAGAGCCGCATTAAAATGAACGGATAAACGGCTCTTTTCCGGACGATTTCGATGAAAAAACATCCTGTAAAACAAACTCAAAATGCCCAGAAATCAACTTTCGGCCCTGATCCGAAAAACCGCCGAGAAACTCGGCTATCACTTTTACGAAGGCTTCGAGTACCGCATGAACGAATGCGCGCTGAAATTTCCGGCCGTATGGCTGTCGCCGCCGAAAACGAGCCGTGTCGAAGGAAGGCGGGAACGGAAGATTACCTACCGCGTCGTACTGCAGCTGATGCAATGCAACCGCAAATTCGACGAATCCGCAAAAAATAGGGTATGGGACGGGCTGGAACGGGATGCCCTACGGCTCACCGACCGGCTGACCCCGCAGCAAAACGTCTTTTGCACGGAAAACATCTCGATGGCTCCGGCCGAATTCACGCTGACCCGACAGGGAGAACTATCGCTGCGGGTGGAATTCGACGTCCGCACGGACGATTGTCAAACCTCAACCGACGAATCCCTATGAAAATCACCAAAATCCCCGCGCCGTACTCCCCGGCTTACCGGGACGCGCTGTTCCGGATTTCGGCAACGGCCGACGAAATCGTGGAGCTCGACATTTTCGACCACGCAGGTACCGGAATCATCGGCAGAAAAAGGCTTTACGGGTCGACCGTATACGACGTGAACGTAGCCGGCTACGCACAGGGGCAGTTCGAAGTGGCCCCGCTGCGAACCGTGCAATGCACGTTCGTCGCCCCGCCGAAACGGATCGTGAACCTGACGGTCGGATCGGGCAGCACGCGCAGCACGACCCGGCTGAACGCGGGGATACGAACGATCTATTCCTACGAAAAACTATCGGCGTCGCCGGAAACCCGGACGATCGGGCCGGAAGAGAGCGACGAAATCGCCGTCATCGCGGAAGGCGGAACGCTGAAAGCGGTCGCGGTCGTTGCGGGCACTCCGGCGACGCCGGTCACGCTGGCTACGAAAAACGATGCCGACGGGTTGCACGTATTCGGGTTGAAAATGGCGGACATGCGGGCGAAACTCAGGACTGCCGGACTGAGAGAACCGACCGAAGGAGAAATCGTAACGGTCCGCATCCTGGACGGCGAGGACGAAGAGATGGTCTGCCAGCGGTACCGGGTAGCGCCGACCGGCGAACAGAACGTCCGAATATGCTGGTGGAACGGATACGGCCAGATCGACTACCATACGATGCGGTGCGTCCTGAGCAACGGATACGACATCCGCAAAGAGCGCGTATACACGGCCGACGGCTACCGCACGACCGGTTGTAGCCGGGAAAACAGGCTATCGCTGGCCTCCGATTTCGTCAACCGCGAAACGATGGAATGGCTGAGCGGAATCGCCGTAGCGCCCGGAGTGTGGATGGAGCAGAACTATGCGTTCGTCCCGCTGGACGTCCTGACCGAAACGGTAACGACCGTGTCCGAAACGCTCTCGCAACTGCAATTGACCGTCCGCAAAAGCGCCCGGGAAATCTACCAACACCAGTAAACCATGATGAAACTGTTTATCGACGGCAAACAGGCCGATACCGACCAGACGACCGCCGTGTCGATTTCGCTCGGAATCGCCTCGATCACCAAAATCGAAACCGGAAGGACGGGATACTCGAAAACGATCCGCGTGCCGATGACCGCACGCAACCGACTGCTGTTCGGCAACCCGGAAGAGATACACGCGGCCGAGCAGTTCAACCAGCAGCCGCATACGGCACGCATCGAAGCGGACGGCTGCACGGTACTCGAAGGCTCCCCGATGATGACCCGGTGCGAAAGTACGCCGGCAGGAGAGGGATGGTACCGAATCAACATCATCGGGGCCGGCAAAGAGTGGGTGCAAAAAGCGGCGGCGGAGATGTTCAATGAAATCGGGATCGCTTTTGAACATATGATCACGGCGGACATGATCAAACAAAGCTGGACATGGGACGAACCGGTACGTTTTTTCCCCGTGCAGCGCGATCGGTTCGCCGTAGCATCCGACACCGTTCAGCAGGGCGTTCGGATGCTGACCTTTACGGACTACCATCCGTTCTTGAACGTACGGGCGCTGGTCGATGCGATCGCGGCCGCAGGAGGCTATACGGTCGCGTCGACGTTCATGGACAGCGCGTTTTTCCGGGCGCTGTACATCAGCGGGCGCTATCCGGAAAAAGAAATCGAACCGCTGGCCGAACGGATGGGATTCCTCGCCGGACGGTTCGCCGATGCAACGGCCGTAGCGGACCGGTTCGGCAGGGTTTACGCCGATCCGCTGACTACGATCTCGTCGGTCGGGAACATCGTCGACACGGCCGATCCGGACGACATCTCCGACGGAGTTTCCGTGGCGGGCGTCTACAACCGCAACGGCTGCTTCCGGAAAGACGGGCAGCGGGCGGCTTATTACCCGACGGAGAGCGTAGCCGTAGGATTCGAATACCGGCTCCGTTACCGTTCGGACTACCGGATCGCCAGCCGGACGGCCCTGAAATGCTTCGACCGAGTCTACCTCGACGACGACATCGAACACCGCTACCAGGTGACCAACCGCAACGAAGACCGGCGAGAAACGTATCGCGACGGATGGAGCTACCGGCTGATCGTCTTCGACCACGCCGAAACGAACACATACCGGTTTACCCACGAACTCGCAACGGACGGAACGACCTCCATCGTGAAAACCTTTTCGTCGCGGAGCACCCTGATCGAACCGCAAACCGGACAAACGATATCCAATCCCCGGTTATGGATCCAGTCGGGCGGCACCTACCTGCCGTTCACCGGGGACTGGGCGCTGTACGACGGCTATGTCGCCGAAACCGGACAAATCGACATCGAACTGACGGTCAGAAGTTCGGCAGCGACGGCATCTCCGTCGAACCCCCGCTATTTCCACCGGTTCCATTTCGGCGGAGCGGACGAAGGCATGGAGCTGACACTCGGCCGGGAGACGACACTCAGGCCCGTTTTCATGCCGCATCCGTGCGAAGGAACGACCATCGGATTTGCCGACGTCGCGGCGCACGAGATCCGGCAGATCGCGCTGATCAATGCATTGAAACAGTTGTTCAATCTCTATTTCTACTCCGACACGCTGACCAGGACGCTCTATGTGGAACCGCGCGAAACATTCTACCGGAACGACGTCGTCGTGGATTGGAGCGAAAAAATCGACCGCAGCCGGCCCGTCGCGGTCGAAGAACCCGGCGCAGACCTGGCGCAGCGCTTCACGCTGCGTTACCAGCCAGGAGACGGCAGCGCAGCCCGGTGGGACGAGTCCCACAAAGAGATCCTGGGACGCTGGAGCGCGCCGATCCTGAACCGGTTCGCCAAAGAAGGTGAACAAATTTACAGCAACCCGATCTTCACGCCGACCCTGAACAAAACCGGCGAGTATCCCGATGCGCCAGAAGCTTCGCTCGTCCAGGTCGGCGACCGCGACCGCAGCGGTAACACGGAAGAAAATGAAAACCTAAATTTCCCACCGAAAATCGTCCGGTACTACGGTATGACCGCGCTGGACGGACATCCGTGGGGATGGCCGTCGTACGACAGCCAGTACCCCAAAATCGCGTTCCACGATCCGCAGGGGGAACAGCCGTTCACACTCTGTTTCGAAGACCGGGACGGAGCGGACGGATTGCACCGATATTACGACAAAACGGTGGAGCTATACAACCGGGGACGGAGAATCACGCTATACCTGTATCTGAAGCCGGAGGACATCGAACCGCTGATCGTTCCGAATACGCTGTGTCACGATTTCAGAGCCCTGTTCCGGCTGACGATCGCCGGGGAAACACTGCTATGCCGGCTCGAAGAGATCTGCGACTACAATCCCGCCGGAGGACAATCTACGAAATGCATTTTTCTAAAAAACGTATAATCCATGAACACAGAACCCTATCGAATCTTCTGGGACGACGAGCTGTGGCTCGCCCGGCGGCTGCGGGAAGCGTCGGCAGATCCGGCCGGCGAAGACCGACGGCAAACGGCGTCCGGAAAAAAAGACGGCGGCATCTCGCGGATAACGGACGGAAAATCTCCGAACGGGGAAAGCCGCGTTCCGCAGCCGTTCGCCGGAACGGAAATTCCCGGTGAAAAGCGACTCCCGGCAGCGACTTCCCGCCAAACCGAGCCCGAAACGGAAACGGCTTTCAACCCCGCAGGTCCCGAAACGAAGCATTCCGGATACGGGCAGGCGACGGCGGCTTACGCACCTGCGACCGAACCGTTTCCGGCAATCCAGAAACCGATCGATCCGACCCGTCGGCAAAACGGGTCGGGATACGGATCGCAAAACGAAACGTCACCGTACCCGCAACGAAGCGGGAACGACGATGAGCGCGGTTCCTCCCGGCTGTCGGAAGAGTCGCGCCGCGCAATCCGCGAAACCGTAAACGAACGGTTGTCGGAATTGAGGGTGTACGTGCTCGAATCGGACATCACCGAAGCGCAGCAGGCCGTTAAAAGCGTCGTGGAACAAGCATCTTTCTGAAAGCCATAAATCCGAAAATATGACACGTTACGAAAAAGAACTGATCCGCATGATCGGCATGCGGTTCGGAGAGCTCACTCCGCAACAATTGGTCGAGAAACTGACCAGAATCGGCGTGATCGACATCACGCTGTGCAAAGTACTGACGATCCGGGAATTCGTCGCCGCACTGCAAAAGAACGGGATGAAAAAGATCGACGCGATGTGGATGGCGTCCGAACAATTCGCCTGCACCTACGAATACGTGCGCAAATGCATGTACTACTATACCGACGTAAACCTGTAACGAAAAGTCGGTTTTCGTAGAAAAAATTTCCGTAACGAACCGCGTACCTTCGCAGCACCATACAAACCACCAAACAATCAACCATGACAACGATCCGAGAACAATGGAACGCCCTACTGGGCAGGCTCGGCCTCGCTCCCGACACGGAGAACGGGGTGAGCGACAAACAACTGGAAACGCTGAACAAAGCGTTGGCGGGACCAGCCGACACGCCGGCCGAAGAGACGGCCGCCGGACAAACGGTAACGGCGACCCGAACGCTTCCGCACGAAGACCCATCCCCGACGGAAACGCCCCGTTCGGCCAACCAGGCGGCCTACGACAGCGATCTACGCAATTTCAGACGATAAGGCCGGACTGCGTAAAGTAACACTTACTTTATAAAAGAACACTAAAACATTTTTGTAAACTATAAAAATTATGGCAAAAATCGAAAACCCTAAAAACTACACCGGACGCGACCTCGAAACGATCTTTTTTCGGCCGATGCTGAGCGGGCCGGACGCCGTCGACCTGGGCATCAAAATCCTGTACAACACCCCCGTTCCGACAACGCTCCAATTCTGGAAACGGGCGGGGGACATCCTGCAAAAATACACGGCGAGCGGCTGGAACGGAGGAGAAAGCGCAACCAAATTTCAAAAGCAGATCCAACTGTCTAAAGTAAAGGCGGAAGTCGGATACTCGGCCGACGACTACTTCAACATGGTTTACGAAACGATTGCCGGACGCAGCGACGTCAACCTGGACGACCTGTCCGGGACGGAACTGGAAGCCGCCGAAACGTCCCTGTTCCGGGAAGCCGTCGCGGAAAGCATCCGTGCGACGATGTGGCTCGGGGACACCGAACGCAACGGGCAGTTGGCAACCTTCGACGGATTCGTCAAACGCCTGCTCGCGGACAGCGGGCCCGGTGAAAACGACGTACCCTGCTTCTACCTGCCGGAAAATTTTGCCGGCAACAGCGAAACCGACGCTGCCGAAAAAGTGTTCAAGAAGCTGTGGGAAGATGCGCCGGAAGTTCTGAAAGCGTTCAAACCGCAAGGCAATCTGGTTTATCTGGTAACGTCGGATATCTATGCCAGATACGAGGAAGAACTCGATAACGTGGTACTCGAATCGGCTTATCTCGCCAAGCAAAACGGACGCGAAGCGCTCTCATACCGAGGGATACCGGTAATCGACATCCAAGTAACGCCTTACCTGAAAATGTGCGGGGACATGCCGCAGACGTTCGCGCTGCTCACCGACCGTAGAAATCTGGCGATCGCGGTCAACACGGCCGACTTCCCGGGAACCGAAATCCGAATGTGGTACAATCCCGATCAGATGGAAAACCGACAACGGGCCATCTTTATGGCCGGATGCGACTACCTGCTCCCCGAAATGGTTTCGATGGCGGTCGGAGGCATCTCCGCGACACTGTCCTCGGACGGCATCGACGCTTCGGGCGGAGCGGTCAGCATCACCGTAAAAGGATACCGCGCCGTGAACAGCCTAACGGCGCAGGGACTCGCAAACGACGACAGCCCGGTAGGAGAAGCCGTCCCGCTGACCGGGGAACAGGGCGTTTTCGGCGGAACGCTGACCGGAAGCGGTATTGTCAAAATCCGCTGCACCGTCACCTACCTCAACGGGGAGAGCGGAGAATTCATCATCCAGTAATCAACCGATAAAACAGACCGATTATGTCATTGTCAAATTACGCCCGATCCAGAAGCCGACGAAACGGAGGGATCCGCCTGATCGGACTGGTCGAACAGAGCGACGTGGCCGAAGTGACCTACGCGAGCGCGGAGAAAGGATACTCCGCGATCCGGCTCGACGAAGACTGTTATTTTTCGAAATACGAATTCCGGGAAGATGAAGCCGAATATCGGGAGACCGTTTCGGTCGTCAACGGGGCGCAGGTCGTCACCCACGAGCTGATCTTCACGCTCGATAAGATGGGCAACGACAGCTCCCCGGCGATCACCTCGATCGCCGACGCCGCACGCAACGGGCTGATCGCCCTGCTGACGACTCCGAACGGGGATTCGTTCTTGGTGGGCTACTCCGTCGAGTTCGAAAAAGAACGGCCGCTGAGACTCGTTTCGGCCAACGGAACGACCGGAAAACAGCTTGCCGAAGGAACGAACGAAGTCATCACGCTGCGCAGCCAAGACGTTTCGAAAGCCAAACCGTTCTTCGGGGATATGGAAACGCTGTTCTCCGCAGCCGGATAGCAATCGAAACCAACGGGAAACGGGAACCGGCAACGAACGCTCTCCTGTTTCCCGTTGAGAAAAACTCATTCCGATGAAAACGAAAAATACATCCAGAAACCTGTATGTGCGCGGGAATACGGTCAATCCGTTCGCAGCGGCCGGCCCCGACAAGGCGGGAAACGAACGTTACTGGCGATGGGGATCGGACAACCTGTTCCCGAATGCCCTGGCGCTGATGTCGCGCCGGTCGCCCACACACCGGAGAATCAACGACAAAGCGGATTACATCTCGGGCAAAGGATTCACCTGCGATCCGGAACGCCGAACGCTGGCGGCCATCGCGGAACGGGCGAACGGGGCCGGAGAATCGCTGCGCGTGATCCTCAATAAACTGGCATTCGACAAATCGCTGTTCGGAAACGCATTTCTCGAAATAGCGACCGACCCGGACGAAACATCCCTGTCGCTGTTCCACCAGGACGCCTCGCGGTGCCGGGTCGCACGGGACGGAACGCACATCTTGCTGCACCACGACTGGACCGCATTCACATTGCAGCAGGCCAAATCGCTGCCGCTCTACCCGGTATTCGAACCGGCCCCGGACGGGACGCTGCGGTCGATCGTTCATTATAAAGACTACGAACCGATGTTCGAACATTACGGACTGCCGGCCTACATCGCCGGACTGAACGTATCGGCGATCGCCTACAAGACCGACCAATGGAACATCAGCCGGTTGGACAACTCGTTCCAACTGTCGGGTATCATGGTGCTGGACGGAGACGTGGATAACGAACAGGACGCTTACGACATCATCTCGGCCGCAGAAAAACGATTCGCCGGAAAACCGGGACAGGTGATGTTCATGGTCAAAAACACCGAAGAGACGGACAACTCGAAATTCGTACCCATCGCCTCGGCCAACGAGGGAGACTGGAAACTGCTGCACGACCAGGCTACGTCGGACATCGTGGTCGCACATTCGTGGTTCCGGTCGCTGAGCGGACTGGACTATACGACCGGATTCAACGCCGAACGCATCCTGCACGAATATGAAATCGCCCTGAACACGCTGATTCTCGGAGAACAGCAGGAACTGCTGGAACCGATCCGGACGGTCATCGAACGCTGTCTGCACTGCGAGGCATCGTCGTTGCAAGTCATCAACCGCCCTCCCACCCGATCGAAACCGCTGTACATGAAAGTGTGGGAAGCCCGCAAAAACGACGGGCTGAGCTACGACCCGGACGATCCGGAACAGAACCTCTACCTGGCGCAGATCACCAAATACGCGCTCCGCAACATCG
>OGDN01003113.1_pt1 | contig 18660 bp, 16 predicted proteins | sample 1570271 | NCBI WGS metagenome assembly OGDN01 (sample SAMEA4384481, study PRJEB24528) | human gut metagenome | reverse complement strand
CCAGTCACGCAAGGCAGGAAAATTTGTACGCAGTTTATGAAACAACTGACCGTAAATTTTGGACGGAACTTGCCAAGTGCAATCAGGAGGAGTTTAAGAAAAGCGGAACGGAAGGCAAGTGCATTGAAGCAAGAGAACTGATCATTGCACTGCCGGAAAGTTTTGTGGATTATGAGCCGGACAAGCTGCTGAAATTGTTCACGGAACACTTTAAACAGAATTACGATGTGGAGTGTATCGCTGCCCTGCACCATAACAAACGCAAGACAAATTATCATATCCATCTTATCTTTTCGGAGCGAAAGCTGCTTGATGATCCAGTGGAGAAGATTGCAACAAGGAACATGTTTTATGATGAAACCGGGAAGCATGTACGCACTAAAAAAGAGATACTGGATGAAGCCGGACAGCTTCGAAGCGGTTGCAAAATTATTCCAAAGGGAGAGGTGTATGAGCGTAACATTTTTACCATCAAGGACAGCCGATTTAAGAGTGACAGTTTCCTTGATGAAGTAAAGCGTTCCTATACAGATCTAATCAATATTTATGTGCGGGATGATAAGGAGAAGCTGAAAGTATTTGATAAGAATGGTGTGTATCTGCCCATGAAAAAGGTTGGAAAAAACAATCCAAAAGCAGAGCAGATAGAAGCGGATAATCGGGTTCGTACCATGTGGAATCAGACGGTGGACAGGGCGTTGGTCAGCGGTGTGCCGGAGGGACAGATTTTGGAGGTGAAGCAGAGTGAAATCGGACAGAAAGCAAAGGCTTCTATTCAGAAGTCGGGGAGAAATCCGGCACTGTTCAAAAGCCTGATTATGACGGCGATATATGCTTTGGAACTTCTGATTAGTAAAGTATTTAGAATGGCTTTGGAAAAGGCTGATAAGGTGACGGAAGGGTTTGCAAAGTCAGAGCCGGAGCAGACGAAAGTTCGGGCAGTCAATGAGCCTGTGATGGCGAAAAGTGAACCGATACCGGAAATGCCGAAGAAGTCCAAACTTGCTTCCAAGTATCTAAGGCTTGCGGATATTTATAATAAGCTGGAGAAGCAGAATGAAGCCATTTATCAAAGGGAGCAACAGCTTGCAAGTGTTGAGAAGGAGATTGCCGGAACAAAGGGTATCTTCAAGGGAAAACAGCGCAAGGAGCTTCAGGAACAGGCGGAGCAGTTACAATCGCAGATAGCCAGTATGAAGCAGTATTTATCAAATATTGTGCAAGGTTATGGCTATAAGAATGTAAAGGAGTTCTTGGCTGAATATAGAGCTTCTAAAGCAGAGTACAATGATTATCAGTCGGCAGTTGCAAGGTGGAAACAGCAGACCGGAAACAAGGCAGAGTCGGATAGCTTAAAGGCGAAGTTGCAGCGGAAGCAACAGGAAGTGAAGGAACGAGAGAACAACAGACAGAGCCACTATTATAGAAAAGACAGAGGTGGCAGATAGGAGCAGATTATGGAGAAGCATATCATTGGAGAAAAAGGAATAGAGTAAACTGTTTTTAAAAAATATGATTTGAACAATTTGATTATAAATAAGACAATGATGAAATTATACTTGACAATATGGTCTAACGATATTAGACTTATATTAATAAGGGGTCTAATACTGTTAGACCAAAGGAGGTTGCTATGGTAGAATTGAAGCTTGGAAATGTTGAATCACAGTTTGCCGATATTATATGGAACCATGAACCCATTCCATCCGGCGAACTTGTTAAGATATGTGAAAAAGAGTTGGAGTGGAAAAAATCAACTACGTATACAATGCTTAAGCGTCTATGTGAACGTGGAATCTTTAAGAATGAAAATGGAATCGTATCATCACTTATGACAAAAGCTGAGTTTGGTGCCGCTCAAAGTGAGAAATTTGTGGAAGACACATTTGAGGGTTCCTTGCCAGCCTTTTTAGCAGCGTTTACTACACGTAAAAAACTAAGCAAAGCTGAAATAGATGAAATCAGGCAGATGATAGATTCCTTTGAGGAGGAGTAGGTATGGAAGGTATATTTATAAAATTGCTTAATTTAAGTATTCAGGCATCAATTCTTATAACTGTAGTTTTGTTGCTTCGCTTTATACTTAATAAATCTCCAAAGTCGATCAAATGCCTCTTATGGGCGTTGGTAGCAATAAGGCTTGTATGTCCGTTTTCTATTGAAAGCAAATTTAGTCTGGCTCCGGATGCAGAAGTTGTGAGCATGGATAACTATGTAGGAATGCCAAATGTTCTATCGAAAACGACGGGTTCTGATCGTTATGTAAAGGGATATGCGGAAAGCTATGATCATGAAGTGGCAACAGTAGAAAAGAAAAACACGGATCCTCTCCATATTTTTTCAATCATTTGGTTGGGTGGCGTTGTTATCCTGGCGGTATACGCTTTGGGAAGCTGCTTGAAGATATGGAGAAGAGTGAAACTGTCTATACGTACAACGGAAAACATATATATCTGTGACCGGATAGATTCTCCTTTTATTTTTGGAATAATCAAGCCACGTATATATTTACCTTCCCAAATGAATGAAGAACAAAAGGAAAGTGTAATAGCCCATGAGCGAGCACATTTAAAACGCTTGGATCATTTTTGGAAGCCGTTTGGTTTTGGCTTACTTTCAGTGTACTGGTTTAATCCGCTATGCTGGTTGGCATATATTCTTTTTTGCAGAGATATAGAACTGGCATGTGATGAGAAAGTGATTAAAGATATGGATGCAAAGCAGAAGAAGATTTATTCCAAAGTTCTTCTTTCGTTTAGTGAATCAGAAAAACATGTATTGGCGTGTCCGCTTGCTTTTGGTGAAGTAGGAGTAAAAGAAAGAATAAAATCTATTTTGAATTATAAAAAACCTACATTTTGGATTATTGCAGTAGCGGTCATTTCAATTTTGGTGACTTCTGTATTATTTTTAACAAACCCTCAAAATAATACATATGAAATAACATTTCATATTCCGGCAGAGTGTGAAGGGGCACTTGTTTTTGCAGATGAGGAGATATCGCCGAAAGGGAAAACTGTTTCCTTTTTAGTAGGACAGGATGTCGGAGATACCGCAATCCAACTGAAGGGTGTTGAGGTAAAGGAAGAAAATGCCTATGATGAGCCTGTGTATGCGACGCCGGGAATGCCTGCCAAAATGGAGGTTGAGAAAGGAGCATGGTTTCAAGTAGGTATTTATGCAAGTAATGATACAGCAGAAGAAAAAACAGTTCATGTGACTGTAAAAGATGTGGAGGTTCGAATTGCAGCAGATAAGGACACTACTGCGGAAATTGCGCCTTTGCAGGATATAATAGAGGTAAGTGTACCGACCATCGATTTGTCAGCTACTACCGGAGCAGATGGAAGTACTATGTATTATGCAGATGAAAGTATGTTCATCTTTGGCGGTTACTATGGTTTGTTTGTATATGATGTAACAAAAAGCCAAATCATTCGAAGTGTTGATTTGGCTCCTATAGGGTGCAATGATACGCAAGGTGATAATGCATGTGAAATAGTTGCCACAGAAGATGGCTCAAAGGTTTTATTAAGTCCGGTATCTAGTAATATGATGTATGTTTATTCTGTGGCGGATAATCAGATGTGGAGGGAACCGTACAATTTGGATGGTTATGACTTATATAGGGATAAGTATTCAGATCAAGTTGTTTTTGACGGAAAGCGTGCTCCATATGAAAAAGATGGTGATATCAAGTTTTATTGTCTGGTAAACGATACAACAATTGGGGAACTGGGATATGCGATGGATATTCAGTCGTCATACCATACAATATTTGAAGAAACAAATTCGATTTACCATAATGTCTTATCAGAAGTTGTTAGCAGAGTCGGTTTGGAAAATGCATATTCCTGGAATAATACTGTGGAATTTAAGGAGGATGCGGATGTATTAATAAAAATGGCAAACGATGATACTGATGAATATGAAGTCTATGGCATTATGAGCGCAGAATATGGCGCTTTTGGTTTACTCCTGAATGATAAAAAAGAAGGAGAGGATCATTGGAACTTTGCATATGTTCCCTGGTTTTATTCAGGTGCACCGGATGGACAGCCTGTTTTAGAACCGACATCGGATGGAAAGTTTTTATTTACCTATGTTTATGCATATGATGATGCACCTCTATGGCGGGAGTGCATCCTTGATTGTGGCTACGATACAGGGTATATGGAATTGAAGACTATCATGGAATTCACACAATCAAATGAAACACCATCAAGGGCATATGTTGAAACATTGCAGGAGAGAATTTCGGCAGATATGGTTGCTGGGAAATTACCATTTGTAGTTACCTCCGCCATTAGGGAAAATCCCTTGAGATTGGAGGTAGAATTGACTGAGATGACAGATGAGAACATAAATATCATTCGATCATATGAAACAAATGGCAGTGCTATAACAATTGTACAAAGCAGTGGTATTGTAGACGATTTGCAACATAATAATACAGATTCACAAAGTCGAATGGCTCCGGGAATTTCAAAAGAAGATGAAAATCTGGGTGTGGTGTATGAAGAAGTTGACGGAGGATATGTTGTCGATGGTGATATGTTTTTTGAGTATTACATTGTCTTGACAGGAAAGGATCCCAACGCAGCGCATGGTACACAATTTATAGTGCTTACGAATGATCAGCATATTACATATGAGCAGGTTTCCAAGAGTTTCTTGAGCAGTAATAGTGCAGATAGTTTGTCAGGGACAATAGTTATTGGAATGAAAACGATTGATTGACATAAAGAATCAGTTTCTGGTGTGTCTGCTTGATTTCTTGTTAGAGAGAGTTGCTTTATTTGACAAACTTGGTATAATAAGTCATGGCAACACTTTGGCAACAGAAAATCAGTAAGCCAAAATAAAATTTGTAAATAAAGTAAAATACCGGCAGATTTTGAATAAAACTTAAACAAAACAATTTAAGTTAAATAAACAACTTGCCGAGTTTGAATAGAGAAAAAACGCTCAGAATGACCGAAAACACTGGATTTACAGGAAGCGTGGTTGCAAATTGGTTGCAAAAAAGTGTTATCAATTTGTTATCAGAATGATTTTAATATGTAGATAGGGAATGCCGCAGAGGAATCTGCGGCATTTGTTGTAGGTAGATGATATCATGGAATAAATAAGATTAGTGTGCTAGAATGAAGTTATAAGTAAAATGATAGAAAGGAAACTTGATATGTCAATAATTTCGATTAACGCGCGAAGCAGTATCAGAATTAAAGGAACGAAGGTGGTATATTTTGATCCGTTTAAGATTGCGGAGGAGAGACATGACGCAGATTTTATTTTTGTGACGCATGAGCATTATGACCATTTTTCACCGGAAGATATTAGAAAAGTTTCTAAAGAGCAGACGATATTAGTTGCACCATATAGTATGAAACAGGTTGTATGTGAACAAGTCGGTAAAATGGTAAGTTGTGTAGAGTATGTTAACGCTGAGGAGTCTGGAACCGAATTAAATCGAGAGGACATTTTGATAAAATGGGTACCAGCGTATAATATTAACAAGCCATTTCATACAAGGGAAATGGGATGGGTAGGATATGTTGTAACCCTTGATGGTGAGACATATTTCGTGACAGGAGATACTGATGCGAATGAAGATAACATAGATGTGCAGTGTGATATTTTGCTTGTGCCTTGCGGCGGAAAATATACTTTTGACGTTAAGGAAGCTGCTGAGTTTACACAAAAGATTAAACCTAAAAAGGTTATACCGACTCATTACACGGATGTAATTGGAGAGTCTGAGGTTGGGGATAGATTCAAAAGAGCAACCATGGAATTGTCGCAAGATATTGAGATTGAAGTAATGTTATAAGAACGAATTTAATAAAGAGTTTTAAATGTAGGAGTGAACATATATGATACGTGGCATTGCCATTATGGGATTGAACGGGTGCGGAAAATCTACACTTGCACATACTATTGCAAAAAGGCTTGATTTTTATGAGATGGATGTAGAAGATTATTATTTTCCGGAACAAAAGAACTCTCGCCAAGCTGTTCTGGAACAACAATATGATGTTAAATGTGAGTATAAAGGGGAACTTCCGTATTCTATGCCACGCTCAGCAAAAGAAGTGCAGGAAATGATCCGTAATGACATAGAAAAGCATCCGCAGTTTGTTATTTCTGGCGTAACAATGAATTGGGATGAGGATATATTGTCTGTGATAGATGTAGCATTTATTCTTGAGGTTCCTGCGGAGGAACGGGTGAAGCGGGTACAACATCGGGAAGAGGTTAGGTTTGGTTCACGTGTTATGTCTGGCGGAGATATGTATGAGCAGCAAAAGGCATTTAGAGAAATTATTGGTAATAGAAGCAACGAACGGGTTGAAGAAAGTGCCAATAGGTTGCATTGTAAGAAAGTGAGATTAGATGGTACGAAAAGCATTGAAGATAGTATCGGTCGTATTATGTGTGTATTAGAGGAAATTGGTATAGGGTGAGTGCCGCAGAGTGTATCTGCGGCATTTCTTGCAGTTAGAAGGATGTAAAAAAAGCAAAAACGGAAAGGTTTTTCGGAAAAGTCGCGTTATTATATAAGTGTAGCTACAAAAAAACGGAAAGGAGTGTAAGCGTGTACAGAGAAATAATACAAGATAGTATTGACTATATTGAAGAAAACATCAAATGTGATATTTCGGCAGCGGAATTGAGCGAAAAAGCCGGATTTTCATTGTTCCACTATTATAGATTGTTTCAGACTGCAGTTGGAATGCCTGTAATGCAGTATATATTAAGGCGCAGATTGCTGAATGCCATTTATGACATAGAATGTGGAAATAAAATGATTGATGTGGCATTGTTATATGGTTTTGAAACCCATGCCGGTTTTTACAAAGCATTTGCACGTGAATTTGGATGTACACCTGCACAGTACTTGAAACTGCATAGGGTGAAAAAGCCTTATAGAATCAATATTGTTAAGGAGGAACATGTAATGGTTACACATAAAAAAGCGACAAGTATTTTAAAGAAGTGGGGATTGGAGAATGAAACCATTTCTGATATTTACTACGGAGGAAGCGGTAACAGGAATGAGAATGCTTTCTATATTGGCAAGGACTATGTTTTAAAATTTTCAGCAAACTTGGGTAAACTTAAGAATCACATTACCATTTCGAAAGCATTGGAAAATGCGGGATTGTTTGCAGCGACACCGGTGAAAACTTTGGAAGGAGAGGAATATATCGCAGATGGAGAGCTATATTTTTGCTTATCAAAACGCTTGGAAGGTCAGCAGATAAAGATTAACAACATGTATGAAGATGATTTGGTAGGGAATGCTCGTTTCGTAGGCGAAGTGATAGGGCAGCTCAGTAAAGCATTGGAAAATGTGGAGGTATTGGTGAAAGATGCCAATATCTATGAGAGTGTCAAAAACTGGGCGATTCCGCAACTAAGAGGAAAGATTAATGTATCGGAAGAGGTTTTTGCGGATTATGTAGAAAACTTTGGAAAGATATTGGAGAATCTTCCTGTACAAGTGATTCACAGGGACCCTAATCCCGGAAATATCATTGTAGCTGAAGGTAAATGGGGATTCATTGACTTTGAATTGAGCGAAAGAAATATCAGAATTTTTGACCCTTGCTATGCGGCAACAGCTATTCTGTCAGAAAGTTTTGAGTTTGGAAATGAATCCAAATTAGCGAAGTGGATTCAGATATATAAAAACATCATCTACGGATATGATGATGTAGTAAAACTTGCAGCTGCAGAGAAAAAAGCAGTGCCGTATGTGGTTTTGTCCAATCAGTTGATTGCACTTGCCTGGTTTGAAGGGAAGGAAAAGTACCAAGAAATATTTGAAATCAACAAAAAGATGACGGAATGGCTTGTGTCTGTATGGAGAGAGTTAAGTGTCGAGTGAGAATACGATTTATAATCGATTGTTCTTGAAATGAGTTGGATATTGTATTAATGCCGCAGGATGCGACTCGCTCCTGCGGCATTCCTGATTTTGAGGCTCTTTTAAGCCATAACTAAACAAAAAAAGAAGAGAGCCCTGCTGATGGCTCTCTGATGCATGCAATCATACATTTGCATTTATTTCTTTCATTATTTCAACCACTTCAATCTCCCCATCAACAAGCACCTCCACTATCGGCTCATGTCCATCTTCGTTGGGGCCGTTTAACCAATAAATCTCTGCCTGTCTAAGGTTTTCTTCTTCTGAAACTGTTCCATCAAAGCACTTGTAAGCATCTCCGTGGTATAATCTTCCATTCACTTCTATCTTGGCTACAGAATAAGTGGGACGTCCAAGACGAGCAAAATAATCTGCCCACCGCTCAGATTCTTCATAGGTCCTTGAGACATACAAAGCAGCCAGACGTGACGGATACTGCGGATACTTTTCTTTTCTCACCTTTTCCAGTGCAAACTCTCGAAGAGCCACAGCTACACTATGATTCAATTCTGCTCCGTTATATTTTTCTGGATTCTTATAAATATCCTCAACAATTTCCATCTGTTCTTGCACACGTTCAAATACACCATTGGGATGCTCCTCATTCACTTTAAAACGTTGCCCCACAAACTTAGGTTTATCTGAAACCACATGGTAAAAAATCATTTCACTCACTCTCCTTCAATTCTGTTCAACTCATTGAACATAGTCATCCGTTTCCAAAGTTGTTCGTAAGATTCTTTGTATATGCTTTTCGGATAGAGAATATATAGTGGCAAGTGTTTTTATTGAAACACCATTTTTATGATTTGTGCATATTTCTTGATTCCGTATTTTGTAATATTGTTTTGTTTTTGTCTGGCTTCCCCAGACTTTTTTCTCTTTGCATGGAATATATACACTTTTTCCGCTAACATACTGCTGAATAGTTTCTATTAATTCTTTTGGTAGAATATCTTCTGCACTGATATAGCTCATTTTAATCCTCCTATTATTATGTGGGGATTCATCCGAGCTTAACTATTTATCTTATTTTAAGCTCAGACTACTGAGCAATAACATATTTTTTAAGCATAAAAGTTTTCTCCTTTCAATATCACTATTTTAATGATACAAATTACACTCAAAAATGCAACCGCATTTTTAGTTGTAAACAAACATGTTCTATATAAACTTCAAAGGTTTGTATCGATTTTAAACATTCTTCCAATCTACATGGCCAGTCTTAGTGCTATCACATGAATTGGGCCAATTCAATTTCCAGTTAGTGTACTGGTCTTTCGAAATTATATTCTGATGATACTCGACATACCTCGTATACCATTCTTGCATAAATTCATTCACAAGATTGTATTTCACAGTGATTCCAATAGGTGCATGGTATTGGAAATAGTTCGGCTCATTGTAGGAACCTCTGATAACCCAATCCTCATCCGGTTCTCGCACCTGCTCCAGCTTGAACAATTCTAAAAGACCGAAAGTTTCCATCCAAAAGAGGCTTTCCAAAATATCGGTAGCATTTGCAGTTGTGTAATTATTCAAAGAATAGATATTTACTCTCAGAGCTGCAGCAATAAGCTCAAGGGCATCCTTCTTGGGTGATTTTTGATCACTTTCGTATTGGCGTATGCGGACATCTGCAGATGCTTCGGGGAAGCCACAAGCCAGTCCTAGCTCTTTTTGTGTCATATGTCTGAATTCTCTAACAAAGCGAATTCTCTGACCTTGTGTCATGGAAGTTCAACTCCTCTTCTATTTTTTATTCATTGTACCACAGAATTCAAAAAAAGAAAAGAACCAAAAAAAGTTCTGAAATACTCTTGACAGAACTTAAAAAGGTTCTTATAATACAATTATTATGCAGAACCATAAAAGGTTCTATGAACTAGAAAGGAGGGAAAATCTATGGTAGATACCGATATCAGACCTGCATATGTAGATGTTGCAGAGGTATGTAGAGATTGGGGATGTAGTCGTTCCAAGGGATATGCCATCATTAAGCAGTTGTCCGAACAGATGAAGTCCGAGAAGAGGAGCGAATCCGAAGAGCAGCAGAAGATGCAGAGCTTGCAGGATACTATCAGCAAGTGCAAGACGCTCTTGAAGGAACAGGCACAGGTGATAGAGCAGAAGGAATCGAGGATTTCACAGCTGGAGAAGTCGCTCCGGGAGAAAGACGCAGCATACGCGAGGCTCTTGCAACAAAAGGAAGAACAAAAAGAACGCCTGGAACGGAAGATAGAAAGCGAGAGGAGCAGTTACCGGTACTTGAACAGCAGGCTAAGAGAAACAGAAGAAGAGCTCGATAGGGAAAGGGGGAAGAGTGGTTGGGATAAGTTTAGGGAGAAGCATTGTATGAGGTTCCTGAAAAAGAGATATAGAAGCTGTTATTACACCAAAAAGAGTTTTGCGGATTGGTTTGCGGAAAAGATGATGTTTCCGTTGGGATGTGTAATATTTGCTGTGGCGGTGTTTGCGATTTTGAATTATTTTGATTTGATATGGTATATGTGGTAAAAAGGGGGCTCTCTTTGGTGGTTGATTTGCCTGAGGGAGTCTTCTTTTTTGAGATATAGTTATGTGTGATTAGGAGTTTTGTACCTTATTATCTTGTAAATATGAGTATTGCCATCAAAAGAGAGAGTCGCAAGAATGTGCGAAAGTATATTGAAAATAAGAAGATAATGTAGTATGCTAGAAGATATAGAAAAAATAGTATCGGAGGCTTTTTATGGGAAGAGTTTTAATTATTAAAAACGGTAATAGTGATGCGAGAATAAATGACTTTGCGAGGCAAAGTTTCGAACAGAATAAAATACGTTATTATAATTCAGTAGATGGAACATCTAATGAACAGGCTCTAATCAAATTGAAGAAAGAATTTGCTGGTGATGGAATTGTTATATTGATTACTTATGAGAATCCTGAATTGAAAGATATTAAAGATGTTTATATAGGAGATGGGGTTAATATAAACGAAAAAAATAGTATTGAGTATATAATGCGTGTCCATTTAACAAAAGCATGTCATCAAAGAGTTATTGAGAGTATTATCGACAAGATTGATTTAGATATCGATGCTGACTTTGGATACGGACAATACGTTATAATGAATGATATGGAAAGCTTATATCAGGAGTTAAGAGAAAGAATAATTGCTAATAAGACAAGTAAAGTGTATCCGAATATTCCAAAAGAAGAAATACTGGAAGAGGCATATGAACTGGGGGTGTTGGCACAGAAAGACGAGCAGTGTGTGCGAGTATATCCAAGTGATAATGTGGGAAAGTATAGAACTGAATTCCAGAGAGACAGGGAAAGAGTTGTTAACTGTAAAGCATTTAGGCGTTTAGTAGATAAAGCTCAGATTTTCGGTTCGGAGAAAGGAGATTATTATAGAACGAGAATGACGCATTCTTTAGAGGTGAATCAAATAGCAAAGGCTATTGCGTATGCTTTGCGATTAAACTTGGATTTGACGGAGGCAATTGCTTTAGGACATGATTTGGGACATACACCATTTGGACATCAAGGAGAAAGGACTCTTGATGAAATTTTGTGCGGGAAAATAGAGGTGGGATTAGAGGCGACACCTAACATGTTTAAAAAGAGATGCTATGGAGGCTTTAAGCATAATTATCAGAGCGCAAGAATTTTGACGGAAATAGAAGAAAAGTACAAAGAATTTCCAGGATTAAATGTGAGTGCCCAAGTTGTTGAAGGAGTTTTGAAACATACAAAGTTGAAACCAACTGAAATTGCTTTGGAAGATTTTTTGTCTAAAGAATATAGAGAAATAATACACATAAGTAATGATAAATTACAAGTATGTTCGAGTTTAGAGGGACAGGTTGTTGCTATTGCTGATGAAATTGCGCAGAGAGGGCATGATGTAGATGATGCACTTACTTCGGGAGTAATGACGATTGAAGAATTTAAAGATAGGTTGAGAATAGATAAATGCAGAGAATTATTCGACAGAATAGATAAAGAGATTAGTGAAATTGAAGCTTTGGAACGTCTTATTCCTGATAAAAAAGAATTAATAATTTCTAGGATAGTTACAGTTATTGTTAATTATTTTATTCAAAAAACTATAGAGCATTCAATGATATTAGTTGCTGCAAACGCTGGATTAAATCGATTGTCGTTTGATAATAATATAACGATGGTTGGATTTCCGCCGGAAGTGAAAAGGGTAAATGACTATTTAGAGAAAGTCGTACAAAAAAAGGTTATTTGCAATTACGAAGTTGCAAGAGCGGATTACAATGCAAGCATGATTGTTCAAGAGTTATTTGCAAAATATTATAAAAATCCAAGGTTGTTGCATTCTGGAACAGTGCATAAGATTTTTCTTGAGACATTGAACCATCCCAATAGAGAGGTGTCAAATAGTGCCATATATCTGAGTGATGCGAGTATAGAGTTAGTAAACCAAGAGATTGAAGAAATAACTTCAGAAAAACTTAATGAACCTCTTATTCTAGAGTATTTGGAAAATAAGGATTATACTCGAGATGAGAGAGACATTGTAATATTTGAGAAGAGAAGAATTTTAATAAGGGCAATAACCGATTATATCGCAGGAATGACGGATGGATATGCATTGGAGGAATATGACAAATTGAAATAGCAATATTATTAGCATCTTGCAAAGACAAAGTGTTCTATATCTAGTAGGAGATATTAATATGGCAGTATCGTATAAAAAATTATGGAAATTATTAGTTGATAAGGAAATGAGTAAATCAGATTTACGAAAAAAGGCAGATATCGCTCCAAATACAATGACAAAACTGCGCCGTGATGAAGAGGTAAGCCTTTCGATTTTGAGTAAAATCTGTAAGACGTTGAATGTAGATTTCAGTGACATTGTGGGGTATGTACCGGATGCAGAAATATGGGATTTGTATAATGAGAAGAGAGAACTTCTTGGGAAAGACCATGTAAGAGGTGAGCAGCTACCGATAGATGGATATCATTTGGTAGTGCATGTGTGGATTAGAAATTCTAAAGGGGAGTATCTAATTTCACAACGTTCCGCAAATAGACAGATGTATCCTTTGATGTGGGAATGCGTAGGTGGTTCGGTTGTAAAAGGAGAAGATAGCCTGTTGGGGGCAATTAGAGAAGCAAAAGAAGAAGTCGGAGTTGATTTAGAACCGAACAAAGGACATGTTCTTTTTACAAAGGTACGTAAAATCATTGAGGGTAAGATTTATAATGATATTATGGATGTTTGGTTGTTTGATTATGATGGAGAGGTTGATTTAGGCAATGCCACAACAGATGAAGTGGCACAGGTTGCCTGGATGGATAGGGGGCAAATAAAGGAATTGTTTGAGCAGAAAATGTTTGTAGGGACATTAGAATACTTCTTTATGGAAGTGGATAAATAAAATACGGAGAGTTGGTAACATTATGAAGGAAAAGGAACATCAATCCATAGAGTGGAAGGAGTCTTGGCAGGACGAATATTTGAAATGGATTTGTGGATATGCTAATGCTTACGGTGGAACAATATACATAGGTACTAACGACAACGGTAAAGTTGTAGGGATTGATAATGCAAGGGATTTGTTAGAGAGAATTCCTAATAAAATCACGGATACAATGGGAATCATTGCGGACGTGAATCTTTTGTATGAAGGAGAATTGGAGTATTTGCAGATTGTAGTGGATAAATATCCATCTCTCATCAGTTTCCGTGGAAAATATTATTATCGCTCCGGAAGTACCATGCGCGAAATTACCGGAAAGGAATTGGAAAGAGCTTTGTTAAAAACGCAGGGAAGAACATGGGATGGTGTTCCGTTGCCGAAGCTGTCTGTGGCTGATTTGAAGCAGGATGCGATACAACTGTTTAAGGACAAGGCAGTGAAAAGAGGCAGACTGACCAATGAAGAAGTAAGCGTTGAAGATACTATTTTGATGGACAACTTGCACCTCGTTGATGAAGATGGATATTTGATAAGAGCAGCCATGCTGGCATTTTATAAGGACCCAGAGAAGTGGGTAACTGGTTCCTATATAAAAATTGGTTATTTTGGCAAGTCGGATTCGGATTTGGTGTATCAGGATGAAGTACATGGTCCATTGATTGAACAGGTGGATAAGACCGTTGATTTGGTCTATACAAAATATATGAAGGCCCTTATTGCTTATGAGGGAATCCAGAGAGTGGAACAGTTCATGTTCCATAAGGATGCTTTCCGTGAAATTCTTCTGAACGCAATTGTGCATAAGGATTATAGTAGTTGCAATCCTATTCAGATTAGCGTTTACGAGGATAAGATTTATATTTGGAATGATGGCGAGATGCCGCCAAATCTGGATTCTACTGACAAGTTGTTTATGAAGCACTCCTCTAAGCCATACAATCCGAAGCTGGCTAACGTTTTCTTTAAAAGCGGTATGATTGAAGCTTGGGGAAGAGGATTTGAGAAGATTAAAGAAGCATGCGGATTGTACGATGGACCTTTGCCGGAGTATGAGATAAACGAGTCTGGAATCATGGTGCTGTGTAAGGCTTGTGATAAGTATTTGGCGTTGTTGAGAGATGATGGTCATCATCCTGACCATTATCCTAACCAAAATGGTCAGGATATGATCAAGATGATAATCGACTTTTGTAAAGAACCAAAGTCTGTTCAAGAAATAATGGATTATTTTGGATTTGAAAGTAGGACGAGTTTTAGAAGAAAATATTTAATACCAATGCTGGAACATGGCATGCTGAAGATGACGTTGCCAGAGAAGGCATCAAGTAAAAATCAAAAGTATTATTCGTAGATGAATATTTCCTAACCACATCCTAACCAATGTGGTTAGGATGAAACAGCAAAACTATTCCATGGTAGAAAGGAATTACGATGTTTAATATTTATTACATAAATTACGCAAAAGCATATGAAATTGCAATGTTGCTAGACAATAAAATTATAGAAGAGATTACAAAAGAACGTAATACAGAAGGCGGACTCACGGGAACGGCTGAAACAGGAACCGGAGGTATGACGGAAATTTCGCTTGTGGGAAAATATTTACCTAAGTTATCTTTAAATGGTGAACTTACAGGTAGTAAGAGTAGCAAAGTAATTGATACAGTAAAGGTTATCACAACGAAGTCAACTATTCTGGATGTTATTTATAAAAAAGCCAAAGAAGTGTCAAAATTAGGCGATAGAACAATTGGTAATCTTATTAAGATTAGAAATGTTTCTTTAGAAATAGAGAATGAAAATGACATATTGGGAGCAAAAACGTTTTTAAGTGGTGCCTTCGGAGACATAGCGGTAGATGGTATTGGAAATGTTAATTTGCCAACACTATTAGAGGTTTTATTCAAGGATTCAGCTTACATATTAGAAGGTACATTGCCAGAAAAACGTTTTGGTGGCACAGAAAAAATAGTTATTAAAATTCCGATGCAAGCTGAAAATGAGATGGAAAACCAGTATAGTCTTAGCGATTTAGAGATTGGTAAAGTAACAATTGTTGGTATATATAGGGGGTGCTTTAAGCGTAAAGAACTAAATAAGAAATTGAGTCGGTTTTTAAAGAACCAAGATGAGACAGTAGAGGATGTAGGAATTGAAAGCGACGAAGAGAACATTGTTAAGAAGTCGTTGGATGATAATATTCACTATATCGATGTAATTTCTATAGTTCAGGACATTAGTTTTTGAGGTGAATAAATATTGAAAAAAATTATTTTATATGAATACGATAAGAGAAATCGAGAAGATTTTTTGAATCAGCTTGAAGATGCAGGATATGCTTTTTTATCTATTATGGTAGGAGAGGATATAAAAAATGTATTTGGTGAAATAACTACGGCTACGAAGGGGTTCATAATGGATGTAACCCCGTTTTTTAGAGATGATGAGAGAAGTTTATCATTCACACTTGTTGTTGAAAAAATCATTGAAAACATGGAAGAAGATTGGCCGGTGTTCTTTATTATAGACAGACGATATACATATGGATTTCAAGATTTGTTATTCCACCGTTTAGAGAAGGTAGAGAACCTAGAAAAGGCATTGGGCTTACAGATTCCAGAGAGCAAAGATATTGTAGGATTGGATGAGAAGGAGTTTAAACAATTACTTAGTGCAATACATGACGGACTTGTAGGAAATGAAAAGTTCAAAAGAAGGCTCGAAGAGGAAATGAGAAAGTATCGTGTATTTAATAAATTGGGATATCAACCGATATTTTCCGTTTTGATTTGTGGAAGTTCAGGAATAGGAAAAACTGAGGTCGCAAGAATATTAACAAGAAATTTATCCCCAGACCAACCCTTTATCAAGATTAATTTTGGTAATTACAGTGATCATAATGCATTAAGCAGCTTAATAGGAAGCCCGAGAGGATATATCGGTAGTAGTAAAGGAGAATTATCGGAAAAGCTTACGAACAGTCGCTCAAAAGTTATCTTAATTGATGAGTTTGAGAAATGTGATAAGCAGGTACAGAACTTTTTCTTGCAACTATTAGAGGATGGAGTTTTTACTGATTCGTTAGGTCGAGATTACAATTTAGATAAATACATTATTGTGTTTACTGCCAATTTGCCCTCGGATAGGATAACTACTAAGATTTCTCCCGAATTATTATCAAGATTTAATTTAAAATATTCATTCTCGCTATTGTCGAATAAAGAAAAAGAAACATATATAGAGAACAGGACTGCATTAATGTTAAAGGATGTACAAGAAGAATTAAATATTAACGTTAGTCCAGAAAAAATATCAGAGATTAGGGATATAGATATTAAAAAGTATAGTAATATGCGTGACATCAATGCGGAACTTATGAAAAGAATTAGCGATGTTATCTATCCGGAATTGTTTAGTAATGGTGGTTGAGTGTATGCAAACTTTAAATCATAGCATGCGAGGAGGCGGGTTGTTTGAAGAAGAGGGATTGGTCAGATTGTAAGTTGACAATAGGTTGTTCTGGTGATGAGGATAGCATTATAATTCCTATTCATGGAGAAAAGGAAACAGATATAAATAAGATTATGAAAAATGCTTATTATAATGCCATTCGTTTGTTAGAAGATTCCCAAAATGTATCGATAGAGTCGTCAGTTGTACTTAAAACGCTAGCGTGTGAATTGTTCATGAAAGCAATTATTATTCAGAAGAAGGGAGTTCAGCAACGAGGTCATGACCTTTATGATTTATATTACGAATTACCTGAAGAACAGCAGCAGGAAGTGCTGGATAGTTATCTTTTGTGGACAATACCGATTGGAACAGAAATCACAGAAGATATTGTAGGTGTTAAGTGTGATAGTTTTTTTGACATGTTATCTGTTAATGCAAGACTTTTTGAAGTTGTTCGGTATAAACATGAATATAGTACAATAGTGTTCCATGATGGGTACATTCATTTTTGGGCAAAGGCGCTTAAAGGTGTGTGTGAGGAGTTAAACATAGATAGAGAATAGACAACTAAACCAATTGTTTGGGGAGGCACGGTTGCACCTTGGTTGCAAAAATCCTCAAAAAACCAAATAATCCATGGAATAATTGGAATTACTGTACAACATATAGTACCAAAAGAAAATCTGTCTCACTAAATACAGTACTCATTATAGAGTTTGAATAACGGATTAAAATGCCGAAAGCCTGTATTTATGCGGGTTTCCGGCATTTATTTTATCAAATGGCTCTAGTTTGGCTCTATTTGTGGGGAGAGTAATGTATAATTAGTGTAGGGCAGATGCAGACAGCCATAGCAGAGAACAGCCGGACGGCACTTGACCAGAATGGATATAATAGAAGATATGTTGACCTTACCGAAATGTACAATACCATCAAAGCAGATTATGACAAGATTTCAGAACAGATTGAAAGCAAAAAGGCTCAGAGAGAATTATTCAGGGGATTCATCCGTGCGTTGGAAAAGCAGGGTGCTTTGGTAGAAGAATTCGATGAGGGACTTTGGAGCAGTCTGGTGCAGGAAGTGGTAGTAAATACCAAGGACGATATACTGTTCATCTTCAAGAACGGATTTGAAATAAAAACGAGATAAACATTGTGAAGACAGGCTTATATCTTAGTGGAATGAGGAACACTGTTAGATTAGACAATAAATATCAGGCTCTATTATACCTGGTTGTTCAATGTTATATCTATTATTTAGCCGTAAGAGAAAGTGATGATTGTGTTCCAGCGGATATAAGGCAATCGGCATTAAATATCTGGGATGACAAAGCTGTGAAGGGGGCTTTTTTGGATTTTCTTAATATGTTGTCAGAAAACTCAGAATGGTTGGATTTAGATATTCTTGACCAAATGTATAGGATAATAGATAGATTTGAGTTGTTTCCTCAATATGGGGTGGCAAAATCTATGATTATTGAACCTGTAACATCAGATTTTTATTTGTTTCTTATTCTATTTATGTCTCATGAATTTTTCTTGCCAGAGTTACTGGAAAGGAATATTGATGACATGCGAGCATTCAGATATGTTTCAGAGGGAAATGAATATAAAACAAAAGGAATGCTTGGTAAATTATTTAGAATGATATTTATAGGTAACAAATCTGAGGAACAAATAGATAAAGAAGTTGATTTGATGTATGATAATCTTGAAAAAATGGTTAAGAAAAAACAAAAGGAAAGACACATCAGATTAGCAAAAGAAGCACAAGAGAACTATGAATCAAGAATAAATGAGGAAGAGATATGTGAAAAAATTAAAGATGAT
>OGDN01003109.1_pt1 | contig 18678 bp, 17 predicted proteins | sample 1570271 | NCBI WGS metagenome assembly OGDN01 (sample SAMEA4384481, study PRJEB24528) | human gut metagenome | reverse complement strand
GCTGCAAAAACAGGTACCACAAATGATAATAATGTGGCATGGTTCGGTGTATATCCACAGAACCATGCCACATTATTATCATTTGTGGTACCTGTTTTTGCAGCTGCAGCCACATCAGATGCACTGCTCCACTTCAATCCTTTTGCCGTACCTGCACTGGAATTTAACACGCCTTCCAAAATATCTGTCATCTGATCCGATGCAGAACGGGTGTATACCGTTTTACTCTCCGGTTCCTCATAGATCTCATTGCCGCTTGCATCCAGAATAGAGGAAATACAGTCTGCCTGCCGATACTCACCATGGTTTTCCAGGGTAGAATATGCATTTGCCATCTCCACCGTATTCGTTCCATGATGCAGACCACCAAGACCGGAACTGAGCGTGTAATCCTGCTGCACGATCTTTGAGAAATTCATATTTTCAATATAAGAAAGTCCGACTTTCGGTGTAATAATATTGTACAGAGAGTACGCACAACCATTCTTACTGTCTTCCACCGCATAACGGAGGCTCATTTTCTGTCCACTCATCTTACTGATTTTCTCGGAAGTGCTCTTCTTTGCAGCTTTCACGTCAATCTCTGTCAGTGTGGAATTGGCATCATAGCCTTCCTCCAGTGCCGGTGTATAGATAACCAGTGGTTTGATGGAACTTCCCGGCTGTTTAAAGCTCTGGAATCCACGGTTCAGAGAGTAGGTCTGCTGCAGTTCATCCTGGGAACGTCCGCCGATCATTGCCACGACTTTACCGGTTTCGTTGTCGATAACCGTCATTGCACCCTGGAACTGATAAATTCCGGTACTTTCATCCACCTTCGTATTGAAAGCAAGTTCTTTATCAAAAATTTTCTGCAGATTTTTCTGTGCTTTCAGATTCATGGTCGTAGTAACTTTGTATCCGCCGGTGTATAGTTTGTGCTTTGCCTGCTTGTACATCTCGTCATAATACGCATTATAAGTATCATAATCGGCATCATCTTCAAAATGAGACTTGAACTCAAATCCATCCAGTTTCATCAGATAACGGATTGCACAGTTGATCGCATAGGTCGCCTCATAATTGTAAAAAGTATCTTCTTCGTCGCTAATCTCTGCCACTGTAATGTTCTCTGCCAGTGCCGCATCACCTGCATCCTTTGTAATATAATCACATTCGTACATATCCTGCAGGATTTTGTTCCGGCGTGAGATCGCGTTTTCGCTGTTTTTCAGCGGATTGTAGTACTCCGGACGGTTTGGAATCGCACAGATATACGCAGTTTCCGAGAGTGACAGATCACTGACTGAACGGCCAAAATACTTCTGGGATGCATCTTCCACACCATAAATACCATTTGCGAAACAGCAGCTGTTACAGTAAAACTCCATGATCTGCTCTTTCGTATATTTCTTCGTCAGCTGTCGTGCAATAAAAATCTCCTTAATCTTACGTGACAGCGTCTTTTCATTTGACAGAAAGGTTCCACGCGCCAGCTGCTGGGTAATGGTACTTGCCCCTTCTGCCACCTGTCCTTTTGTTTTCACGTAATTGACACATACACGTAGGATTCCTTTGTAATCCACACCACTGTTATTCCAGAATGTGCGGTCCTCCACTGACACAAACGCATTGACCACATCTGCCGGAATATCTTCATAGCTCAGATAAGTGGCATCTTCTGATTCTGCCAGTGCTGCTAACTGCGTACCGTCATCACTGTATATGTAGGATGTCTGTGCCAGCCGGAATGTATCCGGTGTACTGCTGTCAACCAGATTTTTTGCTTCCCGCATACAACCGATCAATGTCTGTCCGGTCGCTTTCTTCAGCATCAGATTGCCTGCGGCAAACAATGCACAAAAAGCGATTGCAAGTATCACGATCACATTGCGCAGTCTGCGGAAAAAATCTTTTTTTCTCGCTACTTTCAGTCGTTTTTCATATTTTTCCTGCGAAACAGGATTTTTCTTCTGTTGTAATTTCACACGCTTGACATGTGAACGCACTTTTTTCTTTTTCGTTGCCATAGATAAACTCCTTTCGGGGACTTGCACTCATTGTACCATATCTATTAACAAATAGTTCTTAATTAATTGTGAATATATTCCACCGTTTTCTTACGCATCCTCACGGGTCAGTTTTTTCACCCACTTATAGCTGCGGAAACGGATAAAAGTCGGCAGTCCTTTGAATACCTGATCGGACTGGATCATAATGACTACGCCCACAACGGACCAGTGCCACCAGAATGCACTCATAAAAGACAACGGAATAACGATGGCCCATGTGCTGATCATATTCATGACCATAGAAAACTTGGCATCTCCGCCACCCCGGATAATTCCCATGCTGACCGGCATCTGATAAGACATACCTACCATAATAAAACTCATAACAATAATAAGCTGATCTGCCAGCACGATTGCCGTATCATTCAGATTGTAAAACGTCAGTAACGGTTTTCGCAGGACAAACAGTGCTACGCCAAGTGCCACGCCGATAAGAAGATCGATAACAACCAGCGTGCGTGCATCGGATTTTACCCGTTTCATATCGCCACGTCCTACGGAAGCTCCTATCATAACCGCAGAGGAAGATGACATCGCCAGCACGATTACTTTCAGATACTGATAAAATGTCGTTGCCACAGAGTTTGCTGCAATGGCATCAGAAGAGAGGTGTCCCAGGATTGCTGTCTGAAATGGTACGGAAACCGCCCATAATACCTGGGAAAGCATAACCGGAATCTCTACCTTGGCGTAATCCTTCCGAAGAGCTGCGTCAAATTTCATAAAATTCTCACTGAACAGCTTCAGCTTTTTATCGATCTTCAGCATGTATACAACAACAATTCCCAGTTCTACAATACGTGCTACCAGTGTTCCGATCGCTGCACCACGAATACCAAGCTCCGGTGCACCGAATCGTCCGAAGATCAGCACATAGTTGATTCCCACATTAACGATCAGGGATACGATGGAGATATAGAAAGAAATCTTTACGGTCTCCACACAGCGCAATGCTGCCATCAACACATTTGTAATAATAAACAACAGGAACGTATACTTGATGATTCCCAGATAAGCAACGCCTTCTGCAATGATCTCCGGATCATTGGTAAAAATAGAAATTACCAGATGCGGAATAAACGTACAAATCAGAATTGTAATAATTCCACAGATCAGACCCAGCTTTAATGCGATACCTGTCAGCTTGCGGATCGGCTGCATCCTTCCCTGTCCCCAGTATTGGGCACCCAGCACAACAAATCCCTCTCCGATTCCAAGAGTGATCTGCTGAACCATGAAAAAAATCTGATTTACAGTTGCCGCTCCTGATAACGCATTCTGGCTATAACTTCCGAGCATGATATTATCCGCCATATTCACGCTGTATGCCACAATATTCTGTAATGCAACGGTAATCAAAAGTGGAAACAGCGTCCGGTAAAAAGTCGGATCTTTTGTAAAAAAACTCTCTTTTATTTTCTGTTCCATTAACAATGTACTCCTTTTAACTATATTTCCCTGCCTCCTGCTTGATCAAAAGACATTATCTAATTCAGTATAGCACTTTTTTTTGCAAAAAAAAAGATAAAGCCTGTTCTGACTTTATCTTATCATTCTCTTTGGGTTTTATCTGATCCTTTATCTATTGCTCTGCTTTTTGAACCGGAATCATCCATACCACTATAAAGCTGCAATCTGCTCCTGTATATAATCATGCATATTTTCTTTTTCGATTCCTAACACAACAGAAAGTTCTCCGTACAATTCCTGCTCTGTCACCCGCAGATACCGTTCATCCAGTGCGGTTATTTTCTTGCCTGCCGCCAGCCGTTCTTCTTTTCTCTGGTTCAATGTCTTCAAAATGCTGATCCAGTCCCGTCCGCTGCATCCCTGCAATGCCTGCTTGTAACTTGCTTCCCGCTGTTTTTCATTCGGTACTTCCAGCTTTTCAATGGAAGGAATGTCGTGAATCAGACGGTTGGCTTCTTCTTTTGTCATTACCCGTCGAATCACTGCCTTTGTACTGTCCGTGGGCAGATACAACGTCTGTCCGCTGTTCTGCACCGGATGCATGATATAATACAGCCGCTTTTGATCGACACCGGGAATATCTACATGTGAAATCTCCTGTATCCTGCAGACACCTTTGCTTCCATATACGACATATTCCCCTTTTTCAAACATACACAACGCTCCTTTCTTCTGCTTCATTTGATAACCGTTATATAAAGTATACCACATTCCACCACGAAAAGTCAGTAAATTGTGTATTCTTTTAATAATTTTGTGACTTTTTGCAAAAATACGTCGATTTGTTTTTGTGTATTTTTTACAGTTGCAAGAAAGTGTGCTATCACACACTTACGCGAATAAAATCATCAATAGCACAGCTTTCTTGCCCGCGCCGAGCACGCTTGCGAAGCAATAATTTCTTCTCGTGCGAGTGCGCATCATTTGCACGAAGTGCTTTTGTTTGATAGGAAATTCATCGTAATTTCCTATCAAATAAAAAAAAGCCATCTCCGGGAATCACTCCCTGGAAATGACTTTTGTAAAGCGTTCAGACTGACTGCCCCCATTTTGCTCTGTACCTTCAGCCTGCTCTTATTTTTCTTCCTCTTTCTTCGGTGTATGATGCATATCACGAATCGGAATATTCGCATACAACGCCGGAACGGTTCCATTTCCTGTATCAGATTCTGTCTGGGTAATCTGGATATCCAGTCCTTCTGCATCAATCTCCATATACTTGGAAATCACTTTGATGATATCATTTTTGATCAGTTCCATCACATCCGGGGAACAGTTCGCCCGATCTGATACAAGTAATAATTTCAGGCGGTCTTTCGCTACATCCCCGGAACTTTTTCTTTTGAAAAAATCCATAAATCCCATGGTAAAAGCCCTCCCTAATTTTTCTTAAATAAGTTTTTGAGTTTATCAAATACGGTCTGCTTCTCTTCAAGATTCAAAAATTCTACTGTCTCACCAAGGATTCGTTTGCAGATATTGGAATAAGCCTGTCCTGCCAGACAATCTGTTCCTACCAACGGTTCACCCTGGTTTGTTGCAATAACGATATGCTCATCATCCGGAACTGCACCAAGCAGTGGAATCGCAAGAATATCACATACATCTTCCACGGACATCATGTCACCGCGTTTCACCATATCCATGCGAAGACGGTTAACGATCAGCTCTGTCTTTTTTACTTCATTTGCTTCCAGAAGTCCGATGATACGGTCTGCATCGCGGATTGCAGATACCTCCGGTGTGGTAACAACGATGGCACGGTCAGCACCTGCGATCGCATTTTTAAATCCCTGCTCAATACCTGCCGGGCAATCCAGAAGGATATAATCAAACTCTTCTCTGAGTTCATCGGTCAGTTTCTTCATCTGCTCCGGAGAAACAGATGTCTTGTCTCTTGTCTGTGCAGACGGCAACAAATATAATTCCGGATATTTTTTATCTTTGATCAGTGCCTGTTTGATCTTGCAGTTTCCTTCCACAACATCTACCAGATTATATACGATACGGTTCTCCAGTCCCATAACCACGTCCAGGTTACGAAGTCCGATATCCGTATCGATCAGTACGACTTTTTTGTTCAGCTGGGCAAGTCCTGTACCCACGTTTGCGGTAGTCGTTGTCTTACCAACTCCACCTTTTCCTGATGTAATAACAATTACTTCACTCATTGCATCCAGTCCTCCATCATTTTTACTTATTCAAGAATGCTTCGCATTTTTACGACTCCTTGCCAGCTGGCAGGAATCATCTCTCATCTTGTATAATCATTCAAACTTCCACGTGTGACCGGCTCTATGTAAATATTGCCGCCCTTTGCCACTGCGATCTGTGCTTCAGGTGTCACCGGAGTTTTCTCTTTTCGGCGCAGTCTGCGTGGTTTCATCTTCTTGTGATCCGGACTCTTTGCCAAAATATCACCAATCTGAATCTGGATCGGATCCATCTCAAGAGCCACGATAAAACAGTTGCTGTCGCCGGCTGCTCCTGCATAAGCATTACCTTTCAAAGCTCCGAGCACCACGATATTGCCCTGTGAGATAATTTTTGCTCCCGGATTGACATCACCGACGATGACGACGCTGGATACACTCTCCAACACCTGTCCAGAACGCAGAGTACCGCGATAAAACTCGCCTTCCCGGCCGGACACGGAATCATAATAAGCATCAATCTGCTGCTTTACCAGATCCGCATGGGATTCATCATTATCCACAATACAGATGATCGATATACTTGTATTCTCTGTAATAGTCTCTATAATCTGGTACTCTTCCTCCTGTGTCAGCTCACGTCCTTCAAAAGAAATCGCCATTTTTGCATCTTTGAAAAACTTCTCAGATTCCAGAAATTTCTCCTTTATGGCAACCAGCAGTTCCCGAAAAGGCATTGTTTTGTCCAGAACCAGATTAATTCCATATTTGTTACTTTTTATGACTACTGCTTGTGACATGTATTTCCTCCAAATTTATAGAAATGGCTTTTTGATACACCATTATTTAATTATACCGAATCTGGATAAATATGCAATGCTTTTTGTCAGAATCCACTGATAAAAACTGCATTTTCCGGATATTCTATCCACAGCAGATCTTTCTGTTTCCCTGATTCCGAAAACAAAAAGTTTCTGTTCTATAACAAAATCTGCCATAACCATTTCCAAGGAGTTTTTATGTATTATACACTGCATGCTCGCCTGAAAAAAACAGAACCAGATTACAAATCGGATTTAAACTTGTTTCAGACGGATCCTGTTCAACACGATTCTGACCAGGCAAATTCCGGCCAGACGAATCCCGCCTCTCCTGTTTCGACTTTAAATAATCCCATTTGTATAGAAAACGTACTGACTTTATCTCCCGCACAATGGGAGAAGCAAAAAGTCTCTCTGCGTTTTCCACCCTACGCCGGTCTGGAAAATACCATCATTCGAAGCTGTAAGGCAGAGATCTATCCCCGCTATATCTCCGGAAGTCTGTGTATCCCTGACCGGAAACGGCTGCTGGAAACATCATTTTGTTTTACGTTTTATATCAATGAATCCAGCATTGTATTTGTATCGGAGGATTCCGTGCCTGACCGCATCATTGAGACAATGATCCATCGTTATGAAAGTCAGGACATGTCACCGGAATTATTCTTATATGGTTTTTTTTCGGAATTTCTGACGGATGATATGGAACTTTTAGAATCCTATGAACGCAAATTATTTTTGTTGGAAGAAAATGCCATGCGGGGCAACATTCATGACCTGATGCCCCGGTTATTAAAAAATAAGCGGGAACTGACCCGACTGCGCAATTATTTTGAACAGATTGATGATATGGCCGGACAGCTGCAGGGCAACGTCCGGAACTATTTTGATCCGGAACGGCTGCAGCTGCTTCAGCTCATCGGTGACCGGGCCTGCCGTCTCCAGCAGGTGGCACAGCAGTCCATCGATTACTGCCAGACCCTGCGGGATTTTGAACAGGCGCAATCCGACCACAAACAGAATAAAACAATGCAGCTGATGACAGTTCTGACTTCCGTCTTCTTTCCGCTCACCGTCATCACCGGCTGGTACGGTATGAATTTTTCACACATGCCGGAGCTGGATGCCCGTTTTGGTTATCCGCTGATCATCGCCATCAGTCTCGGCGTGATTGCCATAGAGTTCTGGATTTTGAAAAAACGTAAGATTATATAACGTCGCTTTTCACATACGCTTAACCGGAAAACTCACCCTGGAATATTGTTGATAATCAACACGATACCAGACAGAATCAACAGAATGATCACAATCTTCTTAATGATTTTTTCATTCAGAACCGAACTGCTCTTCATGCCAAGAAATACTGCTGCCAGCATAAATGGAATCAGGATCACGACCTGCTTGAGCACGGAAAGTGTCAGGATTCCAGTCGCCACATATAAAATAATGCGGATCGTATTTTCCACCACAAATACCACACAGATATTTGCCTTGAATTCATGACTGTTTTCCGCCACTCTGCTCACATAAGCCGCCAGCAGTGCACCTACACCATACAGACCGCAAAGCAGACCGGAAATAATTCCAATCAGTACCAATACAAATTTGGAACCGCCGGACTTTTTGTTGCTACTTTTGCTGCTTTTCATTTCCCGAAACAGCATTTCCACGCCAATGACAATGACCGCAATGCCAAAAATTACTTTCAACAGCCCCGCATCCGTATGTTTCAGCAAAAAGATTCCCGGAATGCTACCTGCCACAACCAAAGCAGTCAGTGGAAGCCAGATTTTCCAGTTCAGAGATTTTCGCTCTTTCCAGACTAAAATAATATTACTTGGATATCCCAGCACAACTTCCAGCGGTGAAATGTTGATATTGTTTGCCGTGTAGCTGAGAATCCCGTTAAAAATCAAGGTGTTTGCAAAGCCGCATAACCCCTTGATAAAAAATGCAACCAGTGTTGCAATGATAAACCAGATCATAAAATTTCTTCTCCTTATTTACACGATGTACTTAGCATACATCGCTTTTCAGGAAGTTTCACACCTTACATTTACGTTCTAAAAGCCGTACAGGAAACGCGCCACTCCATCATTTTTGCAACAATCACAAACGATATCCGCAGCCGCCTTACAATTTTCTGTGGCATTTTCCATAGCCACACCAAGTCCTGCAAACTCCAGCATCTCCGCATCATTGTCCCCATCTCCAAAAGCAACGGTTTCCTCTGGCGTAATGTCAAGCAGCTTCAACACATAAGCTAGACCAGTTGCTTTTCCGGAATTTTTATGTGAGATCTCCAGACGATAGGATACCGCCGATGTCGTGTATACCGATTTGGTAACGAGGGGAATCTGTTCTTCAATTTTTCGATATAGCGCTGTATCCGCAGCCACAATATCCAGACTGTCCAGTTCTTCTTCATGCTCTGACAGAAACGCAATGATGTCATCCACCGGTTTTCGTGTGGACTGCACATATGCCACATTCCGCTCCGGCACACCGAAAGTCTCCGGATGTTCCACATACTCTCTGCCACCATAAGCCACACCGTCCACAAAGGCTTCATATGTAATCTGTCCCTTTTCAAAATAAGGTGCAAATGCATCTAATATACTATGTAAATCCGCGGATTCAATGGCAACTCCATGAATCCGCTCTCCGATTTTTTTATTGTAGATCGCCGCACCATTGGAAGTCACCGCGTATGAAATGCCCTCGATCTGCCCGATGCTTTCCGGAAATGTCGCAAACGCGCGACCGCTCACCGGTACAATTTCTATCCCTTCTGCAATAGCCTGCTCGATCACTGTCCGTGTGGCATCTGACATGGTTCCATCAGAATTGATCACCGTATGATCCAGGTCAAAGGCAATGCATTTTATATTTTTTCCTGCTAAGTTCATTGTATTATCCTGCTTTCCCAAAACATAATATACTATAAATTAATTATATCTAGCAGTATACCCCATTTGGAAAATCTGCGTCAATATCCTGTCATTTACAAGCACCAATTTATCTACCACAAAAAATTTGTAACACTGTTTTTATAAATCTTATCGCCGGTACCGTGCCTGCTTCCACAGGCGTCACCAGAAAGATCAGTCCTGTTGCTGCACAACATCTGCTGCATTTACATTTGTATTTATATTGGTATCTGCATTGCTAAAATCATAAAGTGTTGGATTGACCGCTGGCTGTGTTGCCCGGATCATTTCCATCCCCCGGCTGTCCCGACGGGGCATTACTGTCTGATTGTCCGTTCTGGTCTGGCTTCTGTCCGTTCTGGTCTGGCTTCTGTCCATTCTGCATTCCTCCCGGCTGTCTGCCCTGACTCTGTCCGTTACTGTATACCAGGCTCGACAGGGTTACTTCTGTCGCTGTCTCACCGGTATTCAGTGTATAAGTTGCTCCTTCTTCCAGTTCTGCACAGCTGAGCACTACGGAATTATATTCCCTGGAAGGGGTAAAGCTAATGAGTTCATTTCCATCTGCATCCGTCAATACCACCTCACCACTCTGTGTATCCTCCAGGTTGATCAGCATGGATCCCTGAGTAGAATCCTCACCAAAATTCTGTGCCATGCCGCTCATTCCGGTGGCCGCAACCGTTCCTCCGGTAATCGTTGCCGTGCCGGTATAATCCAGTGCACTATTACCATCATTCGCCGGTCCTGTCACATAAATGGTTCCACCACTGACATTCAGGCCACCGTTGCTGTCAATGCCATCACCACCTGCATCAATGCTGATCTCACCGCCGGAAATATTGATATATGCATCCTCATCCGCAGAAAATGGATCTCCGCCGCCTGGACCGCTGCTGTTGCTACTGTCATTTCCACCACCTGCATTCAGACCATCATCACTGGATGTAATGTCGATCTTTCCGCCGGAAATCATAACCGTTTTCCTTCGATTCCTTCATAACACTGACTGATCATAATCGTTCCAGCAGAAACATCCGTTGCATTGTCTGCATGAATACCGTCATCTCCGGTGCTTAATTCAAGCGTTCCTGCATTGATATATACATCTCCATTGGAGTGAATACTGTCATCCGCAGAATCAATATAATAGGTTCCTCCATTGATCTGAAGTGCAGAAGATGCTTTTATACCCTTGGTACTCGTGTCAGAATCAGATTCTGTTGTACTCTCTTTTTCTGTACTATTTGTATTTGCATTTTCTGCATTTGTGTTGTCAACATTTATCTGTATATCTGTATTCTGCGTATCTGTACTATCCTGATTCTGCTGACCATTCATCTGAGGCGGAGTTCCGCCGCCATTTTGCATATTGCCCGGTTCCATATCGCCCATTGGATTCTTACTCTGTGCATTGACACTTCCGCCACCGGCTGTAATCTCATAAGTACCGTCGTCCAGCTGAACCACATAAGAAGCTGAAATCCCATCGCCATCAGCATTCAATGTGAAGGTTCCATCTGCCATATATACAAAACCTTTATTTTCATCTTCCTCGTTTTCACTGTGGATTGCATCTCCACCGGATATAATTTCAAAGGTTCCGTCCGCGATCCGCACACTGTCTTTGCCGGAAAATCCCTGTTTTTCGGCAGTAATACAGTAAGTTCCACCCGTCACCACCAGGTCATCCTTGCATACAATACCATGTGCTGCGGATGTCACATTTAATGTTCCTGTTCCGTTGATCGTCAGGTCATCCTTTGCAAAAATTGCACCGTCAATATTGCTGTCATCTTCTGTCGTAGTTCCGTCGGAAACAATGATATTTTCACTGCCCTCTGCCAGCGTCAGAAATACCTTGTCTGCCTGCCTGACATATACAGCCGCTCCGCTTTCGTTGGTGATCGATATATTGTCAAACACAAGCTGCACTTTTTCAGAATCCTCCACATCCACCACGATACTTCCATTGCTTAATGAACCGCTGATGAGATAGGTTCCTTCACCTGTGATCGTCACTGTCTGACTGTCAATGGTCACTGCATCGCTGTCGCAGCTGCTGTTTTCATCATCCAGTGTGATTATGGTGCACTCTGACTCATCATAAGACGCATCCAGATCCCGTTTCGTAAACATATCACTTGTATCCAGTAAACTCGCTTTTCCCTGCGTACTATCCGCGGAATCCCCGCTTTCTGCCTCTGCACTTGATTGTGTATTGGAAGCTGTTGTACCGCATCCCGTCATCATACCGAAAAATGCCATCGTACCGATCAGTATAGCGATCATAATTCTTCGTTTCTTCATATTTTCCTCCTGTGCTTATGCACACACTCTATTTTCTGATTCCATTCATCTCAGTCTGAGTTGATACTCCCACTTCTGCAGGATGAGTAATAACAAATCTTTCTATAACAACTGACTGCCAATTTCCTGATTCATCATCATGATTTCTAAATTTCCATTGCGGCAGCGCAGTTCGTCAATAAACTCTTTTTCCTTTGCCGGATCCTTTAATTTCACATCATAGGTCAGCTTGAAAAGACTTCCCATATTCGTTGTTTTTACTTTTACCAGATCAGTTTTCTCCGTGTACTTCGCCATCAGATCATCAAATACTTGTGTATAATCCAGATCTTCCGGAATTGTAATGATCAGCTGTTTTTCGCTGATCTGGTGTCTGTCCCAGAAATCCATATGTACATAAGCCACCATGATCAATGACAAAACCACAGTAAATACGGCTGCATAACCAAGGTATCCCATTCCTGTAATCAGTCCACTTCCCATTGCGATAAAAATTGCTCCGATGTCTTTGGCGCTTCCCGGAACGCTTCGAAAACGAACCAGACTGAAGGCTCCGGCTACTGCTACACCCGCACCGACATTTCCGTTTACCATCATGATGACCACGCATACCACTGCCGGCAGAATTGCCAGCGTTCTTACGAAACTTCCGTTGTGTCTGGTTTTGTAGCTGTACGCGCATGCCAGAATGATGCCAAGCACCAGTGATACCGCGATGCACAATAAAAACTGTCCCACCGGAATAACCGATGTGGTTGCGCTGTCAAAAATTCCCTGAAATAATGTATTAAGCATATTTGTGTTCTCCTTTAATATTCAAATTTGTTTTTCTGTGTATCTCTGCAATCTGCCCGAGCTTCTATCAGATTGATGATGGCATCTCTCCGCCGATATAATTTTGTTCTTCACTGCCTATAAAGATGGGAGTCACATTACATCCGATACATCTTCGTTTCGTTGTTCCTGCTTCCATCAGCAGCGTTTTGTACGCAGTACCATATTTTGAAAAAGAAGTACGATAAATATGATGTTCTGTCAGAAAATGATTTAACCACAACGGCATCGCATGTCCGATCTTAATCTCCGTAAGCACCTGTCCCGGCTGCAAAAGTGCCCGTCCATACACCGGGCTGATCAGATTCAGATCCTCTGTCCGCCACAGGATGTTCTGATCAAAAGTAATGCGAAGCTCGTGATCCTCTTTTCCGTAAAACGCTTCTCGTTCGTAAGACAGGTACATGACCGGTTGTATTTCCTTATACAGGCTCAATGCATAATTCAGTTCCGAACAGATCTGGCTGTGAGGAATCACATCCGCCCGCTGACACAGATACTGCATGGCATTTTCGTATCTGGCGCTGATCCTGCGTTTGTATACTACCTTTTTATATTTTTTCTTTAACTCGATAAAAGCAGTTGTATCCGGTGTCGCCTGACCGTAGGTGCGAAGCCTTATTTTTTCTTTATAAACATGATTCTCTATGGAACGACGGATCAGCAGATACTGCGGTGTATCAAAATAGAGATTGCAGATGGTGCTTCTGCCAAAGGCATCTGCGATCATGTACTGTTCCATCAGTTCTCTTAATGCTGCAAGCTGTTCTAAAGTCAACATATACTTATATTCATATCGTTTAAAAATTTTCTGCGCTTCCATTTGGTTTTGCCCTCCTTTTACAGAGAGTTTACAAAGAGAACCTTAATTGAACTTAAAATCGTTTATATTTTTATTTTTTTGCATCTGCAACTTCTTTTGTATGTTTTTCATTCTTTTGTGGCTAAACGGTATGTTTACAAAAAGAGGCAGGCTATTTTGTTCCGGCGGCTAATAATCGCCTGCCAGAAAAAAATAGCCTGCTCTCTTCATTTACGTTTACGACATTGTCGTCTCTCTCTTTCTCCAACTGATGAAACCATATAAATCAAAGAAGAAAAATATTATGGTAACAAGAGTTCCACTGGTAGTCAGCAGAAATATATGTTTTTTTGTTAAACATGTAATCGGATTACTCATAACCGTTTCTCAAACATCTTTTTATTCAGACAAGGATTTGCGAAAACATTTATCCACTCTGTAAAACAGACCGATTGTTACTGCAACCACGAATAGCAGAAAGATTATCACAATCGTCATAGCATATTCCTGCGGCAATGCAACAGCAAGCACTCCGGAAATGGCAATTCCAACTGCAAGTAACAAGACAGGTTTTCCTAATTTTTTAGCATACCCTGCCTTATCTTTTGTTCTATCGAACACGTTACCGTGAACAAAAGTATAATTTCCTTTCAGCAGGGAAATACTCAAACCTATCATAATTACCGCAATGAACCATGTCATAATGCTAAATCCAATCATACTAACCACTTCTTTCTAGAATCCTATGTACTTCAACTGTGTAAAGCGGACATTCGTAATCCGCTTTCGCTACTTGCTCATGAACGCAGAATAAGCATCCTCCTTACCCACCGCTTAGTGCTCTACGCACTTGAAGCGGGGGAATGCTTATTCTGCGTTCATACTTTTTTACATCATTATACAATTGCTTTCATCGTTTCTACACAAAAAATATCATTCACTCTTTTTCTCTTTCGAATGATTATCCTGTCTCACATTTTTTATAGCCAAATTTTCTGCAAGATTTCTTTCAATCCATTTGCCGAATGACGGAGTTCCTTATTTTCCTTCTCATTTAACGGAATTTCCAACACCTGCCGCACACCATCGTCTCCAACAATTGCCGGCACACTGATACACAGATCGGATAGTCCGTATTCCCCCTGCATCAGGCTTGATACTGGCAACACTGCGCCCTCATCCCGAATCAGCGCCGCCGCAATGCGCGTCACCGCCATGGCCACACCGTAATAAGTAGCACCTTTTTCTTCGATGATCTGATATGCACTTTCACGCACCCGGCGATAAATCTGCTCCATCGCCTGTTCATGGTCATAATGGCCTCGAATTTCACAAAAATCATGAATTGGAATTCCAGATACGTTGGCACCGCTCCACACCGCAAGTTCACTGTCCCCGTGTTCTCCAATGATCATGGCATGTACACTGGCAGAATCCACCTGCAGATGTTCACTGAGCAGATAGCGAAACCGTGCGGAATCCAACACCGTTCCACTTCCGATTACCCTCTCCTTCGGATAACCGGAAATTTTCCATGCCGCATACGTCAAAATATCCACCGGATTGCTGACGATCAACAAAATCCCCTCGAAATTCTGCGCTGTGATCTGCGGAATGATAGTTTTCAATATCTCTACATTTTTGTGCACCAATGCCATGCGGCTTTCTCCGGGTTTCTGTGCTGCACCTGCCGTAACGATAATGAGCCCGCAGTCTCCCACATCCGCATAATCTCCCGCATAGATCTGCATCATATGCGCAAATGGCCGTCCATGGGCGATATCTGCTGCCTCGCCATGTGCTTTTTTCTGATCTGCATCGATCAGCACCAACTCCGAAAAAAGTCCTTTCTGCATCAGTGCAAATGCCGTGGATGATCCCACAAATCCACATCCGATGATTGCTGCTTTTTGTCTGTTCATAACCTTTTCCTCCAGGTCAGTATAGTGATTTTCTACATAATTCTATACTTTCCTGAAACGATACTTTTTATACAGATACCAAGCAGCATTCCAAATCTCATTTACCGTAAAACGGACATTCACAATCCACTTTCACTACTTGCTCATGAACGCAGTTGCTTTGCGAGGATGTGCAGTGATTCTGAGAAGAATATGTCAGCTTTCGCTGACCAGAATCACGCACCAAGTCTCACGTGCGTTCGACTTGAATTTCGTCCTGAATCCTATTATTTGCAAAGCAGTCTCTTCGGATTCTCCCGGTAAACCAGTTCCTGCATCTCAGCTGTCAGCCCCTGATCCATCGTTTCTGCCAGTTTGCAACACAGTGGCAACGGTGTGAACGGTGTATCACTGCCATACAAAATATGATCCTTTGTGGTCATCTGGCATAAATTTCCATACTGCTTCGGCATGGCGGTTCCACCCAGATCATAATACAGATCTGCCAGACATTTCCGGATATCGACACTTCCGTCCGGGCAGAGCATTTTTGACATGGAAGCCACACGATCACTGATGATCGGCAGATAGGCTCCCGCATGAGGGATCACAAAACGGATCTTTGGATATTTATTCAATGTTCCTGTCAGGATCAGATTCATCACCGCACGGCAGGTATCAAAGAAAAACTCCATCATCGGATAGGGTAAGTTCTCATTGACCCCCTGCGGAATTGCTGCCGGTTCCGTCGGATGGATCAGCACCACTGATTCTGCCTGATTCAAGACTTCCATCACCGGATCCAGTCTCGCATCCCCCAGATACAATCCGCAGGAATTGGTCTGTAAGGCAAATCCTGTCACATGCAGCTCGTTCCGGCAATACTTCACTTCTTCAACTGCCGCATCAATTTCCGGCAGCGGCAGACTTGCCAGCACACCGATCTGTTCCGGATATTTTTTCATCAGCTCAGCTCCATATTCATTGGATGACCGTGCCACCTCAATGGCCTCCCCTACATCTCCCATATGTAAATGCGGAGATGAAATAGAGAGTACGCTGTATGTGATTCCCAGCTTTTCCATAAAAGACAGCTGAATCTCTTCGTTCCACTCCGGCTTCGGAAAACCGCCGTCCAACAGTTTCATTCCCCGCTTTTCCAGCATCTGATCATATGCCGGTGGAAAATAATGTGCATGAATATCTATTTTTTCTCTCATAAAATGTTCCCTGCCAATCTGTTTTTTATCACTTATTTTCTGATATCACTTTATCTGCGATATTTTATATCTGTAAAAACATAAATTCCTACACTCATGTTTTAATCTCTTTTCCTGTCGTCTCTGATATTTCCGGCATCTATATTTTTCTGAAAAAAGTTTTCAAACGCATAATCCCACAGTTTCTGTGAACCCTCGGCTGTATGTGCATTCCGCTTCATAATCTGGCTCATTGAAATCCCTCGTTCTTTCCATGCCACACCACCATTCGCTGCATTCAGCATCGCCGGCTGGATATTATCCATAGTATGTGCAAATTTGGCTTCCGCTGTCTCGCCCGTCTCAAATTCTTCCCAGATATCCCGCAGTTTTTTCTTCTGATCCTCCGGAAGCAGTGAATAGATACGGTCTGCTGCCCGGCTCTCCCGCTCATGCTGGGTTTTCTGACCTTCCTCATCATACGCATAGGTATCCCCTGCATCAATTTCCACAATGTCGTGGATCAGAAGCATAGTAACTGTCCGCAGCACATCGATTTTTTCATTGGCATACTCTGACAGCAGCACTGTCATGATCGCCATATGCCAGGCATGCTCTGCATCGTTTTCCCTGCGGACGCCGTCTGACAGCTTTGTCTGACGCTGAATAAATTTTTCCTTATCTATTTCTTTTATAAAATCAAACTGCCGTTCCAGCCGTTCTCTGTCCATATGTGCCTCCTGTAAAATGACTTTTTCCTATTATTATAGGCTACATCCCATGCAATAGCAATTTCTACCTTAATTTTTATAGGAAATAGGTATCAAATCTTGAAAAATCATGCTCAGATGCTATAATGAACAATGGTTATTTAATCAACAGATCATAATAGAACAGTTTTAGAGGAGATTTTTATGGGTACCATTTCGATTCCAAAAAATTATAAATCTGACCTCAATCTGCATGATACTCAGATTGCGATCAAGACAGTAAAAGATTTCTTTCAGACCCGCCTGGCACAGGAGCTGAACCTTGCCCGCGTATCCGCACCACTTTTCGTAGATCCGGCTTCCGGTCTGAACGACAACTTAAACGGTGTGGAGCGCCCGGTAAGTTTTGATATTGCCGAGCAGAACGGACGCACCGGTGAAGTTGTACACTCTCTGGCCAAATGGAAACGTTATGCACTGAACAAATATGATTTTGAAGTCGGTTCCGGTCTGTATACGGATATGAATGCAATCCGCCGCGATGAAATCACAGACAACATCCACTCCATCTTTGTGGATCAGTGGGACTGGGAAAAAGTAATTGAAAAATCTCAGAGAAATCTGGATACATTAAAAGAAACCGTTCGTCAGGTTTACAAAGTACTGCGTAAAACAGAAAAATATATGTCTATTCAGTATGATTATATCCATGAGATCTTACCGAAAGAGATTTTCTTTGTAACAACACGCGAACTGGAAGAAATGTTCCCGGATAACACACCAAAGGAACGTGAGTATTACATTGCTCAGGCAAAAGGAGCTGTCTGCATTATGCAGATCGGTGATAAACTGGAATGTGGTGAGCCACATGATGGTCGTGCACCGGACTACGATGACTGGGCATTAAACGCAGACATCGTTGTATACTATCCGGTTCTCGATATTGCGCTGGAGCTTTCCTCTATGGGTATTCGTGTAGATGAAATATCTTTAAAAGAGCAGCTTGACAAAGCAGGCTGCCCGGAACGTGCAGAACTTCCGTTCCAAAAAGCAATTCTGGAGAAAAAACTTCCATACACTATGGGCGGTGGTATCGGCCAGTCCCGTATCTGTATGTTCTTCCTGCGAAAAGCACATATCGGAGAAGTACAGTGTTCTCTGTGGCCGGAAGAAATGGAAGCTGAACTGAAGACAGCTGGTATTCAGTTACTTTAGTTTTTTTGTAACGAACAGGCTGGAACAGAACTCCGGGAAGATACGGATTCTGTTCCAGCCTGTTTTATTCAGTCGAGAATACTCCCACTTCTGCAAGGACGCCACTGAAAAAGTCCTTATCTTGCGCAAAAACAGTACAAGATAAAGTATGCTTATATGTTTTGCAATGCTATATATTGTATGCGAAAACAGTTTTTCAGTGGCGTCCTGCAAGTGGGAGTAATAACAAGTCTCACGTGCGTTCGACTTGAAATAAGGCTACCGCAATCCCACTGGCTTTAG
>OGDN01003103.1_pt1 | contig 18732 bp, 17 predicted proteins | sample 1570271 | NCBI WGS metagenome assembly OGDN01 (sample SAMEA4384481, study PRJEB24528) | human gut metagenome | reverse complement strand
CGGCAAACCCGTAGACCCCGAGGGGTATATCGTATTCTGACACATGAAACAACGACTCGCAATACTGGGTTCGACCGGCTCGATCGGCGTGCAGACGCTCGACATCGCGCGTGAGAACCCCGAACTCTTCGAAGTGCGCGTACTCACCGCCAACCGCAGCTGGGAACGGCTCGCGGCACAGGCCCGGGAGTTCGACGCCGACACGGCGGTCATCGCCGACAAACGATACTACGCACAACTGCGCGACGCGCTCCGGGACACCGACGTCAAAGTTTACGCCGGCGAGGAGGCCGTGGCACAGGTCGCGGCGGGCGGCGACACGGACGTGGCGGTCAATGCGCTGGTCGGCTACGCGGGCCTTGCGCCGACAATCGCGGCGCTGGGCGCCGGCAAAAAACTGGCGCTGGCGAACAAGGAGTCGCTCGTGGTGGGCGGCGAATACGTGATGCGGCTCGCGGCCGAAAAACGGGCGCCGATACTGCCCATAGACTCGGAGCACTCGGCGATTTTCCAGTGCCTCGCGGGCGAGCAGTCGCCCATACGGCGGCTTATCATCACATGCAGCGGCGGCGCATTCCGCGACCTGCCGCGCGAGCGGCTGGCCGACGTCACCGTCGAACAGGCGCTGCGCCACCCCCAGTGGGACATGGGCGCAAAGATTACAATCGACTCCTCGACACTCGTGAACAAGGGATTCGAGGTAATCGAGGCACACTGGCTGTTCGGCACCCCGGCGGAAAAAATCTCCGTCCTGCAACACCCGCAGTCGATTGTCCACTCGATGGTCGAATTCGAGGATGGGGCCATCAAGGCCCAACTGGGCACGCCCGACATGCGCATGCCCATCAGTTTCGCGCTGCTGTATCCCCGCCGTGCGAACCGTCCCGGCGAACGCTTCGACTTCATGAGCCACCCGCAGCTGACCTTCGCCGAAATCGACCGCACCAAATACCCGGCGCTGGAAATCGACTGCCTGCGCCGCGGCGGCACGGCGGCCTGCACGATGAACGGCGCCAACGAAGTGGCCGTGGCTGCGTTCCTCGGCCGCAAATGCGCATGGCTGGACATCGTGCGCGCAATCGAATACGCCCTGGCGCGCGCCGCGTTCGCCGCCGCCCCCACCCTGGAGGATTACGCCGCAGCGAACGAAGAGGCCCGGAAGCTCTCCGCCGAATTTTTAGCTTTGTAACAACAAGACGACATGGATATTTTAATCAGAATCATTCAATTTTTCCTCTGCTTCACCATTCTGGTGGGCATTCACGAAATGGGGCATTTCATCATGGCGCGGGTTTTCAAAATCCGCGTCGAAAAGTTCTATATCTTTTTCGACCCGTGGTTTTCGCTCTTCAAGTTCCATCGCGGCGGCACGGCGTACGGTGTGGGCTGGCTGCCGCTGGGCGGTTACGTCAAAATCGCCGGCATGATCGACGAAAGTCTCGATACGGAGCAGATGAAGCAGCCCGTCCGGCCCGACGAGTTCCGCGCCAAACCGGCGTGGCAGCGTTTTCTGGTAATGATCGCCGGCATCGTGATGAACATCCTGCTGGCCGTGGCCATCTACTGCGGCATCTGCTACACGTGGGGCGAAAAATATTTCGCCAACGAAGACGCCGTCTACGGCTACACCTTCAACACGGCGGCACAGGGGCTCGGCTTCGAGAACGGCGACAAAATCATCTCGATCGACGGAGAGCCGATCGACGACGTGAACGCCATCGCCATGACGCTGCTGCTGACCGAGAGCGACCGCACGGTCGTCGTCGAGCGCGACGGCCGCGAAGAGCGCTTCACGATCCCCTTCGAGCAGCTCGTCGACTTCCGCCGCTCGAAGGGCTACGAAGAGATGCTGATGCTGCGCACGCCCTTCCGCATCGACAGCGTAGCCTCCCCCGCCGCCCTCGACGCAGGGCTGCGCGCCGGCGACGAGGTGGTCGCCCTCAACGGCGAACGCCACATCGAATTCGCGGAGTACGTCGGGCTGCTGGCCGACCACAAGTCGTCCGACGTGCAGCTTACCGTCGTGCGCGGCGATTCGACGGCCGTGTTGACCGTACCGGTCAACGCCGACGGCAAGATCGGCGTCACGGTAGCCCGCCACGACTACCGCCTGCGCACGAAGGAGTACACCTTCTGGCAGTCGATCCCCGCCGGCATCCGGCGCACGGGCAGCGTGATCGCCAACTACTGGGAACAGCTCAAACTGATCGTGCAGCCCAAAACCCAGATGTACGAGGAGCTGGGCGGATTCATCGCCATCGGCAGCATCTTCCCCTCGGCGTGGAACTGGCAGGATTTCTGGTCGAAGTGCGCCTTCATTTCGATCATCCTGGCCATCATGAACATCCTGCCCATTCCGGGGCTGGACGGCGGCCATGCGATCTTCACGCTGTGGGAGATGATCACGGGACGCAAACCGAGCGACCGCTTCCTCGAAGCGGCGCAGTACGTCGGACTGGCGATCATCCTCGTGCTACTGGTCTACGCCAACGGCAACGACATCTACCGCTTCTTCATCAAATAACCAGGATCCTGCACCGAATTTTTCGGCCGTCCTCCGCCCCTTTAAGGCGGCCGAACGGGTTGCCGTCTGCAATCCGTACTAAAACGCAAAGAGATGGCAAAGGTCAAAAAAGCATATTTCTGCAAGGAGTGCGGCTACGAGGCGCCCAAATGGATGGGACGCTGCCCCGCCTGCGGGGAGTGGAACACCTTCACCGAAGAGATCGTCGCAAGGGAGAGCGGTTCGGTCCCCGCCGCGATGACCTCCGCGCTGCCCCGCAGCACCCCGCAGCGCGTCGGCGAGATCCGCTCGAACGACCGGCCGCGGCTCGACCTGGGCAACGCCGAGGTCAACCGGGTGCTGGGCGGCGGTCTGGTTCCCGGATCGCTCGTGCTGCTGGGCGGCGAACCGGGCATCGGCAAATCGACGCTCAGCCTGCAAATCGCACTGGCCGACAACGGGTTGAAAACCCTCTACGTCTCGGGCGAGGAGTCGGCCGAGCAGATCAAGATGCGCGCCGACCGTATCGGCATCGGCAACGACGCCTGCATGGTCTACTCCGAGACGCTGCTCGAAAACATCATGGCGCAGCTCGAAGAGCAGCGCCCCGACCTGGTGATCATCGACTCGATCCAGACGATCTACACCGATCTGATCGAGTCGTCGGCCGGCAGCGTGTCGCAGATCCGCGAATGCGCCGCCACGCTGCTCAAATACGCCAAAGGATCGGGCACCTCGATCTTCATCATCGGCCACATCACCAAGGAGGGCGCCATCGCCGGCCCGAAGATTCTGGAACACATCGTCGACGTGGTGTTGCAGTTCGAGGGCGACAACAATCAGGTTTATCGCATCCTGCGCGGCATCAAGAACCGTTTCGGCGCGACGTTCGAGATCGGGGTTTTCGAGATGCTCGACAACGGACTGCGCGGCGTGGACAACCCGTCGGAGATTCTGCTCACGCACTACGAGGAGCCGCTGAGCGGCATCGCGGTAGGCGCTTCGGCCGACGGCGTGCGCCCCTACCTGATCGAAGTGCAGGCGCTGGTGAGCGGCGCGGCGTACGGCACGCCGCAGCGTACGACCACGGGCTACGACACCAAGCGCATGAACATGCTGCTGGCCGTGCTGGAGAAGCGCGTGGGAATGAAGATGTTTCAGAAAGACGTCTTCCTGAACTTCGCCGGAGGGTTCAAGGTCGCCGATCCGGGGCTGGACCTCGCGGTCGTGGCGGCGGTGATCTCCTCCTACTACGACCGTCCCGTGGCCGAGGGCGTCTGCTGTGCGGGAGAGATCGGGCTTTCGGGCGAGGTGCGACCTGCGCCCCGGACCGAACAGCGCATCAGCGAGGCGGCACGGCTGGGTTTCAAACGCATCATCGTCTCCGGCTACCTCGGCAAGGGCGGCAAACGTCCCAAAGGAATCGAAATAGTCACGATAAACAGCATCGATCAGCTGCCCCGCGCGCTCTTTGTGGAATAGATTTTGCTCTGTACTCCTGCAAAAAGGAGTAAAAGATGCAAAAGCGAATTGTCATATTGGGCGGAGTGGGATTTATCGGCACACACCTCTGTCTGCGCCTTCTGGAAGAGGGCCACGAAGTGTTTTGTGTCGATATGCGCGACGCCGTGAATTCGCCGCTGCTGCGCAGCGTATTGCAGCATCCGCTGTTCCGGTACGTCCACCACAACATCATCAATACATTCGGAATCCGCTGCGACGAGATTTACAACCTCACCTCGCCGTCGCGCGTGCGCTACAACAAGGCGCTGCCCGTCGAGACGCTCCGGATCAACATGCAGGGCGCGATAAACGCCCTCGACACCGCGCGCATGGAGCATGCGCGGATATTGTTCGCCTCGTCGGGCTGCGTATACGGCGCGGGATACCGCGATCCGGCGACCGATCCGGCGGCGGGATATTCGGGGCAGTACATTCTGAGCGAAGGCAAGCGCGCGGCGGAAGCCCTGCACCGGGCCTATCAGGAGGAGCTGGGCGTGGACGCACGCATCGCACGCATCTTCAATACATACGGAAGCGGGGCCGACATCATGGACCAGCGCGTGGTGATGAAGATGATCGTGGCGGCGCTGCAGAACCGCGACATCCCGGTCAACGGCAGCGGCGAACAGATGCGCACCTTCTGCTGGGTCGAGGACATGGTGGACGGACTTGTACGGATGATGGAAGCCACGCCTTCGGAGCAGACCCGCACCTTGGATCTGGGCAGCAACCACGAAATCTCGATACGCGCGCTGGCCGAGAAGATCATCTCCCTGACGGGAAGCCGCTCGCGGATCGTACACCGGGCGGCACGTCCGGACGATGCGCGGCGGAGGATACCCGACATTTCGGCCGCACGGCGCGAACTGGACTGGACGCCCCGCACGCCGCTGGCCGAGGGGCTGCGCCGCACGATCAGCTATGCCGAAAAAGAGCTGACAGACAAGGTCTATACGGAGCTTACATGGGCGGAAATGAACTAAACACGACAAATATGACAGCAACGGATTTTGACAAGATTATCTGGCGGGACGCACTGACGTTCGTGGATTTCTTCGCAACATGGTGCGGGCCGTGCCAGATGATGCACCCCGTCATAGACCGGTTTCAGGAGAAGATGAACGGCCGCGTGGATGTCTACAAGGTGGACATAGACGACCGGGACATGCTCGAAATCGTACACCGCTACAACATCATGTCGGTGCCGACGCTGATGTTTTTCCGCCGCGGCGAGGTGCTGTGGCGCGAAAGCGGCCGCATCGGCTACGACCATCTGGTGAACGTACTCAGGGAATTGGAACAGCGCGAGCAGGTAGGTCAGCGCTGACAGGCGGAAGCTATGCTTCCAGACGCCAAGTAAGCTCCTCATGGACGTAGTCTTCGGCAGGGAGCTTACCCAGAGAACCGGCTGCGCGGAGTACCGCCTGCCGGTTCTCCTCGTTCAGGCCGCCGACGGCAGACAGCAGCGCGACGGCCCCCTGCGCGATCAGGCGGGCGGCCGAAGATGCGGAAAGCGGAGCGGCAACAGGTTCTCCGAGGGTCTCGGCGGCGCATACGGCGGCGCGGCGGACCGCTTCGACGGCGGGCGCGATCCATGCCGCCGTAAGAAGATCGCTGCGGGCGGCGGAGTGCAAGGCGGCGTATCGAAGCAGCGGAGTCGGGGCGGCGATCCATGCGTCGAACAAGGCCGGAAGCGCTGCGGAGCGGCTCAGGAAAGCGAAAGCGGCTTCTTCGGCGACTTCGGAATTGACGATCCCGGCCGCCCATGCCGGAAATTCATCGGGCGTAAGCGATTCGGGCCGGGCGATATGCAGCGCCGCAAGGCGCAGTTCGCGGACCTCCTGCAAATAAAGATAACGGGCGAAATCGTGGTCGGGAGTCTCGGCGCGCGCGAGTTTGCGCAGCGTCGGCAGGCTCACTCCGTAGTTGAGACCGTACGGCGCACCGTAACAGCGCATCGCATCGGCGACGGCGCCGTTCCGCTCGCGGCGCAGCTCGCCGAGCAGCGCCACCATACGCGACGTGAAGTCCATGGACGGGATTATTTGCGGCGGGGAAGCGCCACGTTGATCGTGCGTCCGAACTCGAAGAGAGGCAGCACCGCACGGGCATATTCGCGGCCGCCGGCGATGACCGTGCAGACCGAAGGATCGGCCACGCGGCATACGACGACGTTGGTCTCCTTGGCCGAAGCTTCGAGCGCATTGGAGGTGTTGCCCGAAGGTTCGATCTGCAACAGCACCATGTCGCCCGAAAGATCGCTCTCAGGGAGCAGACCTGCGGCAGGGCTGAAACGGCAGACGATATACTGCTTCTTGTCGGCCTGAGGATAAACCACATAGCGGCGCGTTTCGGTAGTCACGATGCGCTTGCCGAGAAACAGCTCAAGATAGCTCTGCTCCAGACGTTCGATCTCCGCAAGGGCGGATTTGAGTCCTTCGCCGAAGACGTTTTCACCGGCTTCGCCCGTAATCAGTTCGAGACGGTGCTTGCGGAGCGAAAAGATCGTATTGGCAGCTTCGCGGGCGGCGTCTTCCAGCGCCAGCACCGTCATGTCGTTCTTGTCGGCCTGCAGGCGGGCGAATTCATCTTCGGCAGCGGCGTGGGTCATAATGCGGCGCGAAGGCTCGGCCGGTGCGGGTGCATCGAGGCATGCCTTGGCATCGAGCAGAGCCACGGCGGCTCCGGTAACGGCCCAGCCGGTCTTGTCGGTGAGCGGAGCGCGAACGCCGAGGAATTTCTGCGCATAACGGGCGTAAGGACCGCTGAGGGTCACGTCCTTCTCGACGGTGACGTCCACGGCCAGCACCGTGCGGGGCTGGGAGACGACGATGCCGTCGGCGGTTTCGTTCGCGCCCTGCAGGGCGATGTATGGATTTTGCGCCGCCGCGCCGCCGCATACGGCGAGGGCGAGGGCAAGAAGTCTGAGTTTCATGGTCTCGAAGTTTTTATTCACTGATACAAATGTAATTTATTTTGCCGTGCTATCAAAATTTCAGGTAAAAATCACGGGTTAAGGCCCGGTATTCGGGGGTGTACTGCTCGTGTTCGCCCGTGCCGACGACCAGTTCGGAGCAGACGGGAGGAGAATCGGAGCGCAGGCCGGAGCTGGCGTTTTCGTGCGCAAACTCCATCAGCAGGCGTTTGACCGGACGGCGTGGCGTGGTGCGTACGCCCGTAGAGCGGGTCAGCGCGAGGAATCCGCGGCAGACGTCGGTAAAACGCCGGGCTTCGTCCGTCGGCAGAATCACGGCGAAGCGGCCCTCGGCAGCGAGCAGGCGCACGACCGCGTCGCGCAGCTGGTCGAAGGGCAGGCGCACGGCGTGGCGCGCCGTGGTGCGGCCTTCGTCGGGGCAGGTCAGCGAATCGACGAAGAAGGGCGGATTGGAGACGATCAGGTCGAAGCGTTCGTCCGGCGCGAATTCCTGCACGGGACATTGCACGAACGCCACCCTGCCGCCCCACGGCGACGCGGCGGCGTTTTCGCGGGCCTGAGAGACCTCCTCCACATCGACGCCCGTAATAAGCGCTTCGGGAGCGCGCTGGGCCATCATCAGGGCGATCAGCCCGGTGCCTGTACCGACGTCGAGGATGCGGCGGTCCGCAGGCCGCACGCCGGCCCATGCGCCGAGCAGCACGCCGTCGGTTCCGACCTTCATCGGACAGCGGTCCTGACATATGGTGAATCGTTTGAAGCGGAACATCGTCAACACTCTTTCAGATAACCGTCGATGCCGGCGCCGAAAAGCGAGAAATCGTAACGCACGGGATCGGCGGGATCGAATCCGCGAAGCGCCGCCGTGACCTCCTCCACGGCCCGCCAGTCGTTCTGGCGGCGTGAAAGCAGGCCCAGCGCGCGGGCCATGTCGCCCGTATGGAGGTCGAGCGGAATGTAAAGGGCCGACATCGGAATCCGCGTCCACTGGCCGAAGTCCACGCCCCGCTCGTCGCGGCGCACCATCCAGCGCAGGAACATGCAAAGCCGCTTGCAGGCCGCGCCCCTGTCGATCGACGAGAGGTGTTTCTCGCAGCGGGGCGCATGGTCGCAGCTGAAAAATTCGCGGCGGAATTCGGAAAGGACCGCCGGAATACTCTGCACGGCCGCATAGCGCTCCTCGAAAAAGACGCCGAGGCCGCCGAAGCGTCGGTCCATGCGGCGCAGGGCCAGCACGAAATCTCGCAGGTCGCGGCCGTTGAAGGTGCGGTGGACATAGGTTTCGAGCGTCGCCAGCTCCCGGTCGGAAGCATTGCGCACGAAGTCCGCCGGAGCGTCGTCCATGCAGCGCATCATGCGGTGGCCGCTCGTGACGATCGCCCTGCGGTTGCCCCACGCGATCGTGGCGGCGAGGAACCCCGCGATCTCGCGGTCGGCGCGGTCCGTATAGCGGTGCGGCACCGAAATCGGGTCGTCCTCGATAAACTCAGAGCGGTTGTATTTGTCGTGGAGCCGTTCGAGCAGCTCTTTCAGTTCGTCGTCCATAAAACGCGGCATTACAGAATCCGGCCGTCCGACATGGTGATCTTCCGGTCGGCCATCGCCGCCAGATGCTCGTCGTGGGTGACGATCACGACGGTCTGCCCCAGCCGGTCGCGCAGCTCGAAGAAAAGGCGGTGTATCTCGTCGCGGTTGTGCGAATCGAGGTTGCCCGAAGGTTCGTCGGCCAGCAGCACGGCGGGCGAATTGACAAGCGCGCGGGCAATAGCCACGCGCTGCTGCTCGCCGCCCGACAGCTGGCCGGGTTTATGGCCGCGGCGCGGCGTGAGGTTCATCATCTCCAGCAGTTCGGCGGCGCGGCGTTCGACCTCCGCACGCGGACGGCGGCCGATAAACCCCGGAATGCAGACGTTCTCGAAAGCCGTGAATTCGGGCAGCAGGTGGTGGAACTGGAAGACGAAGCCGATACGTTCGTTGCGGAAGCGGGACAGCGCCTTGTCGCCCAGCGAGAAGGCGTCCTGTCCGTCGATCTCGACACGGCCCGCGTCGGGGCGCGAAAGCGTGCCGACGATTTGCAGCAGCGTGGTCTTGCCCGCGCCGCTGGCGCCGACGATCGAGACGACTTCGCCTTCGGCGACGTCGAGCGAGACGCCCTTGAGCACTTCGAGGTCGCCGAAACGCTTGTGTATGTCGGTAACTTTTATCATGCGGTTGCGATGGTTATTTGCGGTTCCGTTCGTACGCGCCGAAGAGCCTGACCGTATCGACGGCCTCCTGCACATCGTGCACGCGCAGGATCGCGGCCCCCTGACGCAGGCACTCCCAGCCGAGGGCGACGGTGCCCGCGAGCGATTCGGCGGGCGTGGCGTCGAGGACGCGGTAGATCATCGACTTGCGCGAAAGGCCCGCCAGTACGGGGTAGCCCAATGCGCAGAGACGGTGCAGGCCCGCCAGCAGCTCGTAATTCTGTTCGGTGGTCTTGGCGAAGCCGAAGCCGGGGTCGAGGATGATATTTTCGCGCTTGATCCCGGCGGCGAGCAGGTCGGCGGTCTTCGTTTCGAAATAGGCCGTGACCTCGGCCGTGATGTCACGTTTGTAGTCGGTGAGGGTCTGCATGGTCCGGGGATCGCCCTTCATGTGCATGGCGACGTAGGGCACGCCGCAGCGCGCGGCCGTGGCGGGCATCTGCGAATCGAGTTCCCCGGCGGAGATGTCGTTGATGATGAGCGGACCGAATTTTTCGATCGCACGGGCGGCGACTTCGCTGCGGAAGGTATCGACCGAAATCAGGACGCCGGGCGCCAGACGCCGCACGGCCCCGATGCCCAGCTCCACGCGCCGCCACTCCTCGTCGGCAGGGACTTCGTCGGCGCCGGGGCGCGACGAATAGCCCCCCACGTCGATGATCGAGGCGCCTTCGGCGGCGGCCTCCTTCACGCGGCGTTCGACATGCGTCGCGTCGGGCATGCGGCTGCCGGCGAAGAACGAGTCGGGGGTGACGTTCAGGATCGCCATCACCTGCGGCCGGGAGAGGTCGAGATCAATGTCGTGCTGCTTCATGGCTGAATATGCGGTCGAGTTTGACAACGGCGGGTTCGAGGTCCTCCTCGAAGATATTGACGATCGCGTAGTCGGCACGGCCGCTCAGCGTATCGTCGTCCAGCTGGGCGGCGATGCGGCGGCCTACCTCATCGGGACCGCAGTCGTCGCGGCGGCAGGTGCGCTCGATGCGCAGTTCGCGCGGCGCGAGGACCGCGACAGTCTTGTCGACGCACGTTTCGAGACCGGCTTCGAAGAGAATCGCGCTTTCGAGAATCACGTAAGGCCCCTCCTGCCGGGCGGCCCACGCATCGAAATCCGCCATCACGACGGGATGCACCAGCGCATTGAGGTCGGCGAGCGCCTGCGGGTCGCTGAAGACAACGCCTGCGAGGTAGCCCCGGTCGAGCTGTCCTTCGCGGAAGGTGCCGGCGCCGAAGCGTTCGGTGAGCCGCACACGCAGCGCATCGTCCTGCTGCATGAGCCGTTTGGCCGCGGCGTCGGAATCGTAGACCGCGACGCCCTTTTGTGCGAAAAGACGGCATACAGTGCTTTTGCCGCTGCCGATGCCGCCCGTAACTCCGATTTTCATCATGGTTTCTGTTCGGGATAATCCAGTTCGGGAACAGCCCCGATGGAGACCACCTTGATGTCGCTGTAGCGTACCGAAATGGCGCTTTGCAACGACTGGGGGTCGATCACCACCTTGCCCTCGTGCCCCTCCTCGCGCGAACGCTTGTATTTGAGTTCCGAAAGCGGGATGCGCAGCGTCTTGTTCATGTAGACCCGGTAGCCGAACAGGTTGGTGCCGACGCCCTCGACGACGCACGTCACCTCGAAAGGCTCCCCGTCCACACTCACACGCACGACCTGCTCGGTGGTATAGGTATAGCTCAGTTTGGCGATATACCACAAAATGAACGACGCGACGAGCAGCGCCAGAAAGACCGGCGAGACGTAGCGGTGCATCCATTTCAGCAAATTATCCAATGTGCGTTGAAGTTCCATGATGCAAAGGTAAAAATAAAATGGACTGCAACAAACCGTGCAGTCCATTTTATTCGAATAGATATAAGGTGTATTACGCCTCCTTGTCGAGTTTGGCGCGTTTGGACATCAGGTCGTAGGCAATCGGGGTGGCGATGAAGATCGTCGCGACGGTACCCACGATAACGCCGACGGTCAGCGCGAAGATGAAGCCGCGGATGGTCTCGCCGCCGAAGAAGAAGATCGCCAGCAGCGTCACGAGCGTCGTGCCCGAAGTGTTGATCGTACGCGACAGCGTCGAGTTGATGGCGTTGTTCACGTTCTCCTTGAGGTTGCGCTTGGGATACATGCCCAGATATTCGCGGATACGGTCGAAGACCACCACGGTATCGTTGATAGCGTAACCGATGATCGTAAGGATCGCGGCGATGAAGGCCTGATTGACTTCGAGGTTGAAGGGCACGAAGCCGTAGAGCATCGAGAAGAGACCGATGATGAACAGGGCGTTGACCGCAAGGGCGATCGTGGCGCCCGAAGCCCACTGCCAGCGCTTGAAGCGGAAGGTGATGTAGAGACCGATGGCGATGAGCGAGAAGAGCACCGAGTAGATGGCGTTCCACGTCATGTCCTTGGCGATCGAGGGACCGATCTTGTCGGCCGTCAGGATACCGTTGACGTCGGTCTGGGTATTGCGGAACTGCTCGAACGAAATGTCGTAGGAGTAGAGCGACTTCATGGCGTCGTAGATGATCTGCTCGACTTCGGCCGTAGCTTCGTCCGACGTGTCGTCGTAACGGTACTGCGTCACGATGCGCATCTGGTTCTCGTTGCCGTACTGCTTGACCTCGAAGCTGATCGCCGAAGCGTCGGCGTCGGCATGCTGCGCGAAGACCTGACCCAGATTCTGACGAACCTCCTCGGCCGAAACGGGCTTGTCGAAGCGGATGACGTAGGCACGGCCGCCGGTGAACTCGGCGCCGAGGTTCAGACCGCGGGCGACGAACGAGATGCACGACAGCGCGAGCAGGGCGACCGCGACTGTGTAGGCGACCTTGCGGACGCGGATGAAGTCGAAATGCGTATTGGTCAGGAAGTTCTCGGACCACTTGCGCGAGAAGGAGATATTGCCCCACTTGGCGACGATCCACTCGATCAAGAGGCGGGTGATGAACACGGCGCTGAAGAACGAGGTGATGATACCGATGATGAGGGTCGTGGCGAAGCCCTGCACGGGACCGTTGCCGAAGATGAAGAGGACGATACCGGTGATGATGGTCGTCAGGTTACCGTCGATGATGGCCGAGTAGGCTTTCGAGAAACCGTCCTTGATAGCCAGCGAAAGGCCCTTGCCGCCGCGAAGCTCCTCCTTGATACGTTCGTAGATGATGACGTTGGCGTCGACGGCCATACCCATCGTCAGCACGATACCGGCGATACCCGGCAGGGTCAGCACGGCGCCGAACGACACCAGAACGCCCATCAGCAGGAAGACGTTGGTAAGCAGGGCGATGTCGGACATCCAGCCTGCGGTCTTGTAGAACAGACCCATGTAGAGCAGGACGAGGATGAAGGCGATCAGGAACGAGAGCATACCCGCATTGATCGACTCCTGTCCCAGCGAGGGACCTACGACGGTGTCCTGAATGATTTTGGCGGGCGCGGGAACCTTACCCGAATTGAGCACGTTGGCGAGGTCCTTGGCTTCCTGAATGGTGAAGTCGCCCGAAATTTCGGAAGAACCCTTGTCGATCTTGGTGTTCACGCGGGGAGCCGAGTAGACGTAGCCGTCGAGAACGATGGCGATGCACTTGCCGATGTTCTCGCCCGTAAGACGCGCCCACTCCTGCGTGCCTTCGCCGTTCATCGACATCGAAACCACGGCGTTGGCGCCGCGCTGGGCGTACTGCTCGCGGGCTTCGGTCACGACGCTGCCGTCAAGCGGAGCCTTGCCGTCGGGCGTCGAGATGCGGATCGCATAGAGGTAGAAACGGCCGTCGATCTTGTCGTCGCCCTTGACGCCCCACTTGAAGGCGATGTCGGCGGGGAAGAGTTCGCGGACCGCAGGATTGGCCAGATATTCGTTTACGGCAGCCATGTCAGCCTTGTAGGCCGCACCGATGGCGGCGCCGCCCGCAAAACCGGGATCGAGAACCGCGAAGAGCGGGTTCTTCGCACGGTCGTAACGGTCGGTGTGCTCGGCTTCGGCAACAGCCGTGGTGTCGGAGCCGATCTCGGCGAGAAGGCCCTCGGCTTCGCCTGCGGGAGTCCCGGCGGCGGCAGCGGCCTCGATGGAAGCGACTTCGGGCTGTCCTGCGGCGGGAGCTTCGCTCAGCTCGACCTTGATGAACTTATCGGCGGCGGCCAGTGCGGGAAGCACCTCGCGGGCGTCGTAAGTGAGCCAGAATTCGAGCGAGGCGGTACCCTGCAGCAGGTCGCGCACACGCTGCGGCTCCTTCACGCCCGGCAGCTCGACGAGGATGCGGTGCGAATTGGGCAGGCGCATGATGTTGGGCTGCGTGACGCCGAAGTGGTCGATACGGCTGCGGAGCACGTTGAACGACGCGGCGATGGCGGCGTCGGTCTCGCGTTTGAGGATCTTCTCGACGTCGGCGTCGGAGCTTTCGAGCGTGATGTCCTTACGGTCGGGGCTGACGAAAACCGCCGCCAGCGAACCGCCGTTGGAGAGACGCTGGTAAGCCTTCACGAAGTCGGAGATATAGTCTTTCGAGGTGCCCTCCTTCAGCGCGGCGTTCGCCTCGGCGATGGCTTCGACGAATGCGGGGTCGTTCTGGCTGTCGCCGGCAAGCGCCTTGATGACGTCCTCGACCTGCACTTCCAGCATGACGTTCATACCGCCCTTGAGGTCCAGACCGAGGTTCAGCTCCTTCTCCTTGCACTCCTTGTAGGTGAATTTCTTGAATCCGAGGTTATAGACCCCGACATTCTGGACCGAATCGAGGTAATGCTGCTCCGCCTCGGACTGCTGTCCGACGGGGAACTGCGCGGCGTACTCGGCCGCTTTCTTCTCTACACTCCGCGTTTTGAACGTGAAGGAGAGCTGGTAAATACACGCAAGAGCCAAAAGGACCGCGAGTAATTTAATAGCACCTTTACTTTGCATTTGAGTTGAAAAATTTTGTTATTATTTGTTGTAATTATTGTCATTACGCATAATAGCACGCAAAGATAGGAAAAAAGAATTGAAAATCGGAAATTAAGAATTAAGATTTGCGCCCGGACGGCAAAAAATCTGTATTTTTGGGACCGTATGATAAAATATACCGAATACAAGTACCATGCAGCGGCGCTGTTCACCGTGGCGGTATGGGGCGCGACGTTCGTATCGACGAAGGTGCTGATCGCCCATTCGCTGACGCCTGCGGAGATATTCCTGCTGCGTTTCGCCTTGGCCTACGTCTGCATCTGGCCCCTGTCGAAAGGCCGCCTGCGGGCCTACGGATGGCGCGACGAAGCGCTGCTGGCCGCGGCCGGGGTGACGGGCGGATCGCTCTATTTCCTGACCGAAAACATGGCGCTGGAATACGCCCCGGCGTCGAACGTGTCGCTGATCGTCTGCACGGCGCCGGTATGGACCGCGCTGCTGCTGAGCCTCGTATACCGCGGCGAGCGGATGACGCGGCGGCAGATCGGGGGATCGGCGCTGGCGTTCGCGGGCATGGTGCTGGTGGTTCTCAACGGCCGTTTCGTGCTGCACCTCTCGCCCAAAGGCGATCTGCTGGCCCTGTCCGCGGCGCTGCTGTGGATGGTCTATTCGCTGGCGGTCAAACGCATCGGAGGCCGCTACCCCGCCGTTTTCATCACCCGCAAGGTCTTCTTCTACGGACTGCTGACGATTCTTCCGGTATTCGCCTTCCAGCCCTTCTCGGTCGGCGCGGAGGTGCTGGCGCGCCCCGCGGTGTGGGGCAACCTGCTGTTTCTGGGCGTCATCGCGTCGATGCTCTGCTACATCCTGTGGAACGCCGCGATGCACCGGCTCGGAGCCGTAAGAACCACGAACTACATCTATTTCAACCCATTGGTTACGATCGTCACGGCCGCGCTCTGCATCGGCGAACGGATCACCGCGGCGGCTCTCGCCGGAGCGGCGCTGATCCTCTGCGGCATGTGGCGGGCGGAACGGCGGCCCGCATCGGGCAATAAAATCCCGCGGCCCGACGTTCCGTGATAAACCCGCAAAGTCAGCATGCTGAAATTCCTACTCGTCTGCGCCGCATTCGCGGCCCTGCCGATACAGGCGCAAACACTCTCCGGACGCATCGTCGGAGCGGACGCCCGACCGGTCCCCTACGCCAACATAGGACTCAAGAACCGCCCCGCGGGAACCATATCCGGACGGGACGGCTCGTTTACGCTCCGCATTCCCGACCTGAGCGTCCGGGACACGCTGCGCATATCCTGCATCGGGTATGCCGCACGGGAGATTCCGGCCGCCGGACACGACGCACGGCCGCTGGAGATACGGCTGCAGGAGCAGCCCCAGACACCGCTGAGCCCCGTGATAACCCATATTCCCCGCAAACGCTACACCTTCGGCCGCAGCATCGGCAGCAACCGGTTCAGCGCGGCATTCCGCGCCGGGCAGGAAGGCGGCGAGATGGGCGTGAAATGCAAGCTCGGAAACCTCAGGGGAGAGTTGCAGCGGGTGCGGCTCAATCTGGCGGGATGCAAGGGCGTGGATACGCTCCATATGCGCATAAACGTCTACGCCATGCGGGGCGACCGTATCCGCAAAAACCTGCTCGCGGAACCGGTCTATTTCTCGGTTCCGGCGTCGGAGGCCGACAAGACGGCGACCGTAGACCTGCGGCCCTACGAGATATTCGTAAGAGGCGACTTCCTGATCTCGGTCGAGAACTTGACGCACATGCCGGCGGGGGCGAAATACTGGATTCGCGCCCGGCTGCTCTCGCGCACCTACACCCGCTACACGAGTCAGGCGCCGTGGAAGATGCGCAAGGCCGGGGTCGGGCTGAGCGTCGACGTGCTGGTGGAGCCGGAATAGGAAACCGCGCCACCGGCTCCGTCCCTGCGGCGGAGCGTCCGGCCCTTCGTTCCGGTCATTCGACGGCGGCGGCATTGTGCGGATTGCAAATTATTTGCTAAATTTGTCCGTATCACCAAACCCGACCGTCACCATGACCCGACTCTTCACCTCCTTCTGCGCCCTCGTGATCGCCACGGGCGCCTTCGCACAGGCCGGCTACCGCCCGGCCCCCGAAAACCTCCAGTCACGCAGCCAATTCGCCGAATGCCGGTTCGGCATATTCCTCCACTGGGGGCTTTACGCCATGCTCGCGCAGGGCGAATGGGCGATGACCAACCACAACCTCAACTACCGGGAGTACGAAAAGCTCGCGGGAGGATTCTATCCCTCGAAATTCGACGCGGACGCATGGGCCGAGGCTTTCCGCCAAGCGGGAGCGCGCTACGTCTGCTTCACGACGCGCCACCACGACGGATTCTCGATGTTCCGCACGGCGCAGACGCCCTACAACATCGTCGATGCCACGCCTTTCGCCCGCGACGCGGTGAAGGAGCTGGCCGACGCGTGTCACCGCCGCGGACTGCGCGTCCACTTCTACTACTCGCTGATCGACTGGTGGCGCGAAGACGCCCCGCGCGGCCGGACGGGACTCGGCACGGGCCGCCCGGCGGAAAAGGAGGACGCCGACGCCTATTTCGGCTTCATGAAGGCGCAGCTCACCGAACTGCTGACACAATACGGCGACGTGGGCGCCATCTGGTTCGACGGCATTTGGGATCAGGACGAGAATCCCGGTTTCGACTGGCGGCTGGGCGAACTCTACGGGCTGATACACGCATTGCAGCCCGGATGCCTGATCATCAACAACCACCATCTCGCGCCGTTCGAAGGCGAAGACGCGCAGGCGTTCGAACGCGACCTGCCGGGAGAGAACACGGCCGGATATTCGGGGCAGGAGATCAGCCGCCTGCCGCTCGAAACGTGTCAGACGATGAACGGCATGTGGGGATACAAGATCACCGACCAAAATTACAAATCGGCGCAGACGCTCGTGCGCTATCTCGCAGGGGCCGCAGGACGCGGCGCAAACCTGCTGCTCAACATCGGTCCCCAGCCCGACGGCGCGCTGCCCGCGGCGGCTCTCGAACGGCTCGACAGCATGGGACGCTGGCTGCGCGCGAACGGCGAAACCATCTACGGCACGCAGGCAGGACCCGTAAGCCCGCGCAGCTGGGGCGTGACCACGCGCCGCGGCGACAAAATCTACGTACACATTCTCGACTGGCCCGACGAAGAGCTGTTCGTGCCCGTCAGGGACGAACGCATCCGGCAGGCGGTACGCTTCGCCGACAAACGCGCGGTCGCCTTCTCGCAGGACAAGGCGGGCGTGACGCTGCGCTTGGGCGAAAAGCCTGCGGGAGCGGACTGCATCGTGGAACTGACAGTCGGAAAATAGCAAAAAAAGATGCGGTCCGGAAATCCGGACCGCATCTCGAAAAATATATGTGAGCCTTACGGCTGAAGTGTTCGGAACACTTCGGGATTACTTCACCTCCTCGAACTCGACGTCCTCAGGCTGCGAGCTGTCACCGTTCGACGCATTGCCGGCGTTAGCCTGCGACTGCTGGCCGGCATCGGCTCCGGGCTGGGCGCCCTGCGCCTGCTGCTGGGCGTAGATGTCCTGCGAAGCGGCCTGCCATGCGGCGTTCAGTTCGGCGATAGCCGTGTCGATAGCCGCGACGTCGGCGTTCTTGTGCGCCTCCTTCAGCTTGGCCAAAGCCCCCTCGATCGCCGATTTCTTGTCGGCAGGAAGTTTGTCGCCGTACTCCTTGAGCTGTTTCTCGGTCGCAAAGATATTCGAGTCGGCGGCGTTGATCTTGTCGATACGCTCCTTCTCCTCCTTGTCCTTCGCTTCGTTGGCCTTCGCCTCGTCGCGCATGCGCTGGATCTCCTGCTCGGTAAGGCCCGAAGAGGCCTCGATGCGGATCTTCTGCTCCTTGCCCGTACCCTTGTCCTTGGCCGATACGTTCAGGATGCCGTTGGCGTCGATGTCGAACGTCACCTCGATCTGCGGCACGCCGCGCGGTGCGGCGGGAATGCCGTCCAAGTGGAAGCGGCCGATCGACTTGTTGTCGCGGGCCAGCGGACGCTCGCCCTGACAAACGTTGATCTCGACCGAAGGCTGGTTGTCGGCAGCCGTCGAAAAGACCTCCGACTTGCGGGTCGGGATGGTGGTGTTGGCGTCGATGAGCTTGGTCATCACGCCGCCCAGCGTCTCGATACCCAGCGACAGCGGCGTAACGTCGAGCAGCAGCACGTCCTTGACCTCGCCCGTGAGCACACCGCCCTGAATTGCGGCGCCGATGGCCACCACTTCGTCGGGGTTCACGCTCTTGTTGGGCGTCCTGCCGAAGAACTCCTCCACGATCTTCTGGATCGCGGGAATACGGGTCGAACCGCCCACGAGGATCACCTCGTTGATCTGCGAGGCGTCGAGACCCGCGTCGCGCAGCGCCAGTTTGCAGGGTTCGATGGTCTTGCGGATCAGGTGATCGCAGAGCTGCTCGAACTTGGCACGCGTGAGCGACATCACGAGGTGCTGCGGAATGCCGTTTACGGGCATGATGTACGGGAGGTTGATCTCCGTCGTCGTCGAGGACGAAAGCTCGATCTTCGCCTTCTCGGCGGCCTCCTTCAGACGCTGGAGGGCCATCGGGTCCTGACGCAGGTCGATCTGGTGCTCGGCCTTGAACGCCTCGG
>OGDN01003102.1_pt1 | contig 18739 bp, 18 predicted proteins | sample 1570271 | NCBI WGS metagenome assembly OGDN01 (sample SAMEA4384481, study PRJEB24528) | human gut metagenome | reverse complement strand
TCTCAGAGGGAGCTGTCAGCGAAGCAGACTGAAGGAGTTACCGATTCGTGCCCCAATAGATCAGCGCCAGCATGCCGGGGCCGGTGTGCGCGCCGATGACCGGGCCGATATACGCCACGCGGATGTCGGCGTCGGGGAACTCTTTGAGCACGGCCTGACGCAGCTGCTCCACGTCGTCCGGGCAGTCGCCGTGGCCGATGACGACCAGCTTGCCCATTTCCGGCGTCCAGCCTTCCTTCATGTGCGCGACCTGTGTGCGGATGGCCTGCTTGCGGCCGCGCGGCTTTTCGGCCACGCGCAGTTTGCCTTCCTCATCGACGTGCAGCAGAGGCTTGATTTGCAGCATCGTGCCGACGGCCGCCGCCGCGGCGGAAACGCGTCCGCCGTGCTTGAGGTGATCAAAGGAATCGACGGTGAACCAGTGGCAGATTTTCAGGCGGTTTTCTTCCACCCACGCGGCCAGCTCTTCGATGGTCAGGCCCTCCTGCTGCTTGCGGGCGGCTTCGCGGACGAGCATCGCTTCGCCGACAGCGGCGCAGAGGGTATCCACGACGATCAGCTTGCGCTCCGGGTATTCCTCGCGAAGTTCCTGCGCGCACAGGTTGGCGGATTGCAGCGTACTCGACAGGCCGGAGGAGAAGCACAGGTAGAGGATATCTTCGCCCGCCTTGAGCGTCTTTTCAAAACACTCGCGATAGACCATCGGATTGATTTGAGATGTGCTGGCAAACTTGCCCGCCCGCTGCTCGGCATAGAAATGCTCGACGGTCAAATCGCCGCCGGGGCCGTAGATATAGTTTTCGCCGCCAAGCTCTACCTGCATCGGCACAAGCTCGACTTCCGGCATGCCGCGCATCAGCTCTTCGCTGACGTCGGCCGTCACGTCGCTGAACAGTTTGTATCCCATCGTGATTCACTCCTTCGTGTCTGCGCCCGCACGGGCGTGAAACTATATCTATTATACGAGGTAAAGTGTGGATTGGCTATACCACAAATGGGCGAAAGTGGGGGATTAGTCGTTCTTTTTCAATTCGCCGGTAATCATCATCGCGTCGCCGAAGGAGAAAAAGCGGTATCTTTCTTCCACGGCCTGCTTATAGACGGCCAGCGCGTTTTCGCGGCCCATCAGCGCGGAGATGAGCATGAGCAGCGTGCTCTGCGGCAGGTGGAAGTTGGTGATGAGCGCGTCCACCGCCTTGATCTTCACGCCGGGGGTGATGAAAATTTGGGTGAAGCCGCTGCCGGGGTGCACGATGCCGTCCTCCGTCGAGACGGTTTCCAGCGTGCGCACGCTCGTTGTGCCGACGCAGACGATGCGTCCGCCGCGCGCGCGGGCGGCGTTAATCGCAGCCGCCTGTTCAGGCGTGACTTCGTAATATTCGCTGTGCATATGGTGGTCGGCCACGTCTTCCTCTTTGACGGGTCGGAATGTGCCCAGACCGACGTGCAGCAGCACGGGCACGACGTCGATGCCCTTCCGCTTGATTTTTTCGAGCAGTTCGGGCGTAAAGTGCAGGCCAGCCGTCGGCGCGGCAGCGCTGCCGTCCACCTTGGCATAGACGGTCTGGTAGCGCGTCTTATCTTCCAGTTTTTCGTGGATATACGGCGGCAGGGGCATTTGGCCGAGGCGGTCGAGCACATCCTCGAACACGCCCTCATAGAAGAAGCGCACGGTGCGCCCGCCGTCTTCACTGATGGTCAGGATTTCGGCAACGAGCTCGCCGTTGCCGAACACGAAGCGCGCGCCGGGCTTGGCCTTTTTGCCGGGCTTGAGAATGACTTCCCAATCGGTGAGGTTGAGACGGCGGAGGAGCAGAAACTCGATTGCGCCGCCCGTGCCTTCCTTCACGCCGTACAGGCGCGCGGGGATGACGCGCGTCTGGTTGATGACGAGCACGTCGCCGGGGTTGAGGTAATCGATCACGTCGCGGAAGATTTTATGCTCGACCGCGCCGGTATCGCGATGGTAGACGAGCAGGCGGCTGCTGTCGCGCGGTTCGACGGGGGTTTGCGCGATGAGTTTCTGCGGAAGTTCATAATCAAAATCACTGGTTTTCATGGCAACTCTCTTTTCTGTGCAAGGGCTACGTTGGGCTGCCGCTCAAACCCCATCCTTTGCCTTGCGGCATGCCGCAAGGCAATATGTGGGAGGTGAAGGAACCTCAGGTTCCTTCCGGGGTTTGGGGCAGCGCCCCAACGTAACCCTCCGTTAATCCAGTAAACTCGTCTGCCCGTCCAGCTTGCCGGACTGAGGCATTGGGATTTTCATGTGGTCGTAGGCGGCCTGTGTGCAGATGCGTCCGCGCGGGGTGCGCATGATGAAGCCCAGCTGCATCAGATACGGCTCGACAACGTCTTCGATCGTCACCGCGTCCTCGCCGGTCGTCGCCGCCAGCGTATCAAGACCTACCGGACGGCCGTCGAATTTCTTCATCATCGTGGTCAGGATCGTCCTGTCCACACGGTCAAGGCCGAGATCGTCCACGTCCAGCAGCGTCAGGGCTTCCTGCGCCATCTGTTTGGTGATTACGCCGTCGCCGCGCACCTGGGCATAGTCGCGCACGCGCTTGAGCAGGCGGTTGACAATGCGCGGCGTACCGCGGCTTCGGCGCGCAATCTCGCGCACGCCGTCCTCTTCCGCCTGAATGTTTAAGACGCCCGCAGAGTGGTGCACAATCTGCATCAGCTCTTCGGTCGTGTACATCTGCAAGCGGAAAATGATGCCGAATCGGTCGCGCAGCGGCGCGGAGAGCGAACCCGCGCGCGTCGTCGCGCCGATGAGCGTGAATTTCGGCAGGTCGAGACGGATGCTGCGCGCCGACGGGCCTTTGCCGATCATGATATCCAGCGCGTAATCCTCCATCGCGGGGTAGAGCACCTCTTCCACCGCATGCGACAGGCGATGGATTTCATCGATGAACAGCACGTCGCCGCTGGACAGGTTGGTCAGCAGGCTGGCCAGATCGCCCGCGCGCTCGATGGCCGGTCCGCTGGTCACGCGGATGTTTTGGCCCATCTCGCTGGCGACAATGCCCGCGAGCGTCGTTTTGCCCAGACCCGGCGGGCCGTAGAGCAGAATGTGATCGAGCGAATCCCGCCGCTGCCGGGCGGCCTGAATGTAGATGTTCAGGCTGTCCTTCACCGCCTGCTGTCCCACGTATTCACGCAGGGTTTTGGGGCGGAGACTGCCTTCCTGATCATCTTCTTCCTCGCGGAAGCCGCTCATCACGAGTCTTTCTTCTTCCATGTCTTTACCTCTATTGTTGTGTATACCCAAAAAAAGCGCATTTCAAACAAGGGGCGCGCATGGCGCGTCCGCAGAATGCCGGCAGGTCGGCTTTCAGACAAAGCGGTTTTCCTTGGCGTTATAGAAATAGCCGATTTCGCCCAGCTTCTCTTCCAGATCGACGCTCAAAACGTTCAGATCGTCGCAGAGATCATCCAGCGATGCGTATTGGTCGCGCAGTTTCATGTTGATAAAACTCAGCAGCATGACGGGTTCTTCGGGCAGTTTCATCATAACGCCTCCTTGGTGTGTTCGATTGTCAGAGTGAACCGATCTGGCGCAGGGCCAGCATAATCAGCGCATCGACGGTATCCGCCTGATCGCGCACGAGGTTGATGGCGCGCGCCGCCTCGGCGGAGGTGTAGCCCAGCGCCTGCAAGGCGGCCTGCGCTTCCCGCTGCGCGTCGCCGACGACGGGAGCCGCAGGCGCGCCTGTCCCGACGGGGACGGAAACGTCCTGCTGTTCTACTTTGTCCTTGAGTTCCAAAACAATGCGCTGCGCCGTCTTTTTGCCGATGCCCGGCGCGCGGGAGAGCGCCGTCACATCGCCGGTGACGATCGCCACGGACAGATCGCGCATCGGCAGAGCGGAGAGCACGCCCAGCGCCGTTTTCGCGCCGACGCCCGTCACCTGACAGAGCTTTTTAAACATGGCGCGCTCCTGCCGGGAGGCGAAACCGAACAGCTCCATCGCGTCCTCGCGCACGTTCAGCACCGAGTAGCAGCGCCATTTTTCGCCCTTCGCGGGCGCTTCCGCCAGCGTTGCGTTGGAACACATCAAAAGAAAGCCCACCCCGCCCGCGCAGATGACCAGCTCGCCCGGCGCTTTGCTTTCCACTGTGCCTTCAATAAAATCGATCATGACAGCCTCACTTAATTCTGAAATGTTCGCGGCCCGCGCCCGCGTGCGCGTGGGTGATGGCGCAGGCCACCGCGTCTGCCGCGTCGTCCGGCCGGGGAATCTCTTTGAGCCCCAGCAGCATCCGCACCATCATCTGAACCTGATGCTTGTCCGCGCCGCCGTAGCCGACGACCGCCTGCTTGATCTGCATCGGCGTATATTCAAACAGTTTATCCGTATAGGCCTGGCAGGCGACCAGCGCCACGCCGCGCGCGCCGCCGACCTGTATGCCTGTCGTCACGTTTTTGGAGAAAAACAATTCCTCAAACGCAATTTCGTCCGGCTTAAAGGTCTGCAAGAGCCCCTGCACGCCGGTGTAAATGCACCGCAGACGCGTGGGAAAGGTGTCGCGCGGATAGGTAATCAGCGCGCCGTACTGCACCAGCTTTTCCCGGTAGCCGTCCGCCTCGATCACGCCCCAGCCCATTGTCGCCAGACCGGGGTCAATGCCCAGTATTCTCAAAAAAGTCTCCGCCTTTTGCTTCATCTGTTTACCGCACAAATTCTCAGAAAACAGTTTAACGTATTTTGTGCTGTCTGTCAATCGAAGCCGTATGTTCTTCAAAAACTGCATATACATCCGGCTATGCATAAAAAAGACGTGCAGACGGTATTTTTATCCATTTGAAAATGGCACTTTCTAGATAAAACTGATGAAAACATGGGTTTGGACGGAATATTTAATCAAAAGTATTGCATTTTTATGAGTGACGCGCTATAATCCATACCATCAACAAGCAACTCCACCGACGAAAGCGCCGGGCGGATATATGGAGGGAATCATCATGGCGGATAAGAAGACTTACAAGCGCGTGCTGCTGGCGTATTCCGGCGGCCTGGATACGTCCATCATCATCCCATGGCTCAAGGAGAACTACGGCTGCGCCGTGGTTTGCTGCGCGGCTGACGTGGGGCAGGGCGAAGAGCTTGCGCCGCTGCACGAGAAGGCCAAGAAGACCGGTGCGGAGAAGCTTTATATTGAAGATCTGCGCAAGGAGTTTGTCGAGGACTTCATCTGGCCGACGCTCAAGGCTGACGCCATCTATGAGGGCAAGTATCTGCTGGGCACGTCCTTCGCCCGTCCTCTGATTGCCAAGCGTCTGGTTGAAATCGCCGAGAAGGAAGGCTGCGACGCCATCTGCCACGGCTGCACCGGCAAGGGCAACGATCAGGTGCGTTTCGAGCTTTCCATCAAGGCGTTTGCGCCGAACATGCCGATCATCGCGCCGTGGCGCGAGTGGGATATCAAGACCCGCGAAGAGGAAATCGAGTATGCCGACGCGCGAGGCATCCCCGTCCCGGTGAAGAAGGATCGTCCGTATTCGATGGATCGCAACATCTGGCATCTCTCTCACGAGGGCTGCGATCTGGAAGATCCGGCCAACGAGCCGCCGCGCGATCTACCGTTGATCTGCAAATATCCGGAAGACGCGCCGGACAAGCCGGAATATGTGACCATTGACTTTGAGCAGGGCATTCCGGTGGCCGTCAACGGCGAGAAGATGGACGCGGTGAAGCTGCTGGAAACCTGCAACGAAATCGCCGCGCGCAACGGCGTGGGCATTGCGGACATGGTGGAGAACCGTCTGGTGGGCATGAAGTCCCGCGGTGTGTACGAGACCCCCGGCGGAACGCTGCTCTATGCCGCGCACCGCAATCTGGAAGAGATTACCGTTGACCGCGACACCGCGCATTACAAGGATCAGGTGGCGGTGAAGTTTGCCGAGCTGGTGTACAACGGCCTGTGGTATGCGCCGCTGCGCGAGAGCCTGTCCGCGTTTGTAGATGTGACCCAGAAGTATGTGACCGGCACGGCGAAGCTCAAGCTCTACAAGGGCAACTGCATCGGCGCGGGCGTGACCTCTCCGTACAGCCTGTACATGGAGGACATCGCGACATTCGGTGATTCCGGCGAGATGTACAGCCACAAGGATGCCGCCGGCTTCATCAACCTCTACGGTCTGCCGCTCAAGGTTCAGGCCATGATGAAGGAAAAGGCCGGTTTGGAAAAGTAAGTTATCCCGAAGGGGAACGCTTGGGGCGCTGCCCCAAACCCCGGTCAGGAACTGAGTTCCCGACACCTTCCGCATCGCTTCGCGGCATGCCGCGAAGCGGAGGAGGGAAATCCAAGAACCTCAGGTTCTTGGTAGGGTTTGGGGCAAAGCCCCAACGTTCCCCTTTTTACATACACAAGGAGGTTTCCATGAAACTCTGGGGCGGACGCTTTGAAAAGAAAACCGACGGGCTTGTCGATGACTTCCATTCTTCCATCACCTTTGACAAGCGGCTTTATCATCAGGATATCGCCGGATCAATTGCGCACGCGACGATGCTTGGCGAGCAGGGGATCATTCCCCAAGCCGACGCGGACGCGATTGTCGAAGGACTGAAAGGCATTGAAGCGGATATCGCGGCGGGTAAGGTACAGTTTGAGCTGGATGCGGAGGATATCCACATGAACGTGGAAAAGCTGCTCATCGAGCGCATCGGCGACGCGGGCAAGCGCCTGCACACGGGCCGCAGCCGCAACGATCAGGTGGCGCTCGACGGCCGCATGTATGTCAAGGACGCCGCGAAGGAAGCCGCGTCGCTCCAGCGCGAACTCTGCGAAACCCTGCTGACCATCGCGGAAAAGAACACGCATACTATCATGCCCGGCTATACGCATTTGCAGCGCGCCCAGCCGATCACCCTCGGCCATCACATGATGGCGTATTTTCAGATGTTCACCCGCGACATGCAGCGGATGAAGGAGGTCTACGCCCACGCGGACGTGATGCCGCTGGGTTCCGGCGCGCTGGCGGGCACGACCTATCCGCTGAACCGTGAGCGCGTGGCGGAGCTGCTGGGTTTCTCGGCCATCACACAGAACAGCCTGGACGGCGTGGCTGACCGCGACTTTGTCTGCGACTATCTCTACGCTGCCTCCGTGTGCATGATGCACCTCTCCCGTTTCTGCGAAGAGCTGATTCTCTGGAACAGCCACGAGTTCCGCTTTGTGGAGATGGACGACGCCTATGCGACGGGCTCTTCCATCATGCCGCAGAAGAAGAATCCCGACGTGGCCGAGCTGATCCGCGGCAAGACGGGCCGCGTCTACGGCGACCTGACGGGTCTGCTGACCACGCTCAAGGGTCTGCCGCTGGCCTATAACAAGGACATGCAGGAGGATAAGGAAGCGCTGTTCGACGCGCGCGACACGCTGGTCAAGTCGCTGGTCGTGTTCAACGCGATGCTGGCGGCCTGCACCTTCAACACGGAGAACATGGCGCGCGGCGCGGCGGGCGGCTTCACCAACGCGACGGACGCGGCGGATTACCTTGTCAAGAAGGGCATGCCGTTCCGCGACGCGCACGCGGTCATCGGTCATCTGGTGCTGCATTGCGTGAAGGAGAACAAGGCGATTCTGGATCTGTCGCTGGATGAACTGAAAACCTTCTCCGAACTGTTTGAGGCGGATGTGTATGAAGCCTGCTCCATGCACGCTTGTGTAGAATTGCGCGACGTGCCGGGCGGCCCTGCGCCAAACCGCGTAGAGGCGAGCATCAAGGCCGGGCAGGCGTGGCTCGACACGTTCAGCGTTTGACCGCCGAAGCGATCATGAAATGAAAAACGAAGCTCTGCGGAATTTTTTCCCTTGCAGGGCTTTGTTTTTTTGCGCGTTTATGCGAAAAGTTTCAAAAACTGTCAAAAAAAGCGTGAAAAAAGGGTTGACAGATATGTGGACGTGCTGTATAATAAATGACGTGCTTGGGGTCGTAGCTCAGCTGGTCAGAGCGCCACGTTGACATCGTGGAGGTCGTAGGTTCGAGCCCTATCGACCCCACCAAGCTAAACCGGAGTTAGTCGCCCGGTTGGGAGTCATCTCGAAAGAGATGATTTTTTTTGCCTTTGGGGGGCCGATAGGGCGAGAAGAGGCGGTAGTGAATGACAGCCCGGCGGGCTGTCAGAGCCGCCTGACCGAAGCGGCGTCGAGCCGCAAGAAAGAGCCCTGTCGGCCCCGTCAAGCCCAACCGGAGTGAGTCGCCCGGTTGGAAGTCATCTCGAAAGAGATGATTTTTTTGATTCCAATAACAGTGCCTCTGGCAGTATTTTGAACTGTCGGGGGCATTTTTGATCGAATCAGATACTTGCGTCTTTCCCTGCCAACGGAAGCCGCACAACGGCTTTTGCGCCGTGCGGCGTGTCCTGTGAGAAGACAGCGCTTCCGCCGTGCGCGGCGGCAATCTGTTCCACGACATGCAGGCCGAGAATGTGCGGGGCGTTGGGCAGGGGCTCCGGCGCATGCAGCGCGGCGAGCACGTCGGGCGGATAACCCGCGCCGTCATCCGAAACCATGATGCAGAGAAAGCCGCCGGAAACGTCGGTTTGCAGCCGGATTTGAACAGGCTGCGGATTGTGCCGGACACTGTTGCCCAGCAGATTATCCAGCAGCCTTTCCAGCAGGGCGCCGTCCACCCAAAGCTGAGCATGTTCTGCCGCGTCGGATTGAACGAGCGAGAGCGCGCAGGTTTCGGCGCTGTCGCAGAATTTCGCTGCAATCCTGCGAATCAGCGGCCCGGCGGTCAGCATCTCCCGCCGAAGGGGCTGTGCGCCGTATTGCAGCTTGCTGGTCAGGTTCAGATCGGCGATCAGCGCGCGGAGTTTTTCGCTCTGTACGCGGATGTTCCCGGCTTTCTGGCGCGTCTCGTCCGGCAGGGCGGAATCCTGCTCCAGCTGTTCGGCCCAGCCCAGAATCAGGGCGAGCGGCGTGCGGACATCATGGCTCACGCCTGCGATCCACCGGGTTCGCGCCTGATCCCGCCGGGCAATGATTTCGCTTTGCTTTTGCAGGTGCGCGCTGGTCTGGTTCAGCTTTTCGGCTAGCTCTGCGGTGAAACCCTCTGTGGGCAGGCGGACGGGCTGTCCATCGGCGAGCGCGTCCAGCCCGGCGGAAACGGTTCGCAGTCTGCGGGCGCTGCGCCAGCTCAGCGCGAAGCAGACGGCCAGACCGATGGCCAGCAGCCCGAAACAGACGGGCAGGATGCTGTGAATCAGGTGGGTGATGACCGCGGGCGCGCTGTAAAAATTGTATTTCCACAGACTGCCCTGAGGCAGGGCGATGACGAACAGGCCGTAATCTTCCGTCCAGCAGAAGACCGGATAATCGGCCAGATACCAGTGGGCAAACCGCGCGACGTCGGTCGGCGCATATCGCCGATTCAGCAAATCGGGCAGGTTATAGTGCCAAAACACGTTTCCGTCATCATCCAGCGCCATGGCCCACGCGTAACCGTCCATCCATTCCTGGGGCGTGTGTTCCGCGCCGAAAGTCAGGCCGTCGGCCGTGGACACCATGGAATCCGCAATCGCGCCGGAGGAATACGCCCATTGGGGCATATACTGGCCGGTCTGCCAGCCCAGCCAGACGAGCAGGCCGATGCAAAGCGCCGGCAGCAGGAGCCCAAGCCCCACGGCGGCAAACACATAGCGCCGGATCAGGCGCGCGAAGGTCTTCATCGGCTTTCCTCCCCGGCCAGTTTGTAGCCGATGCCGCGGGCCGTCAGCAGCCAGCGCGGGCGGCTGGGTTCGGCCTCAATCTTTTCCCGCAGGTGGCGGATATGAACGCCGAGACTGTTTTCGTATCCGGCGTAGTCCGCGCCCCAGACGGCGGCGCAGAGCGCGTCGTAAGTCACGATATGGCCGCGATTCTCCGCCAGCTTTTCCAGCAGCGCGCGTTCCGTCGCCGTCAGGGAAAGCGTTTTGCCTGTGGATAACGTGACCGTGGCGTCGTTTAAATCTGCCTGCCGGTCGCCGAGCCGCAGAGCGGATGGGCGGGTGCGGGAAAGTTCCGTGCGGTAGGCACGCTGCAAAATATGCTGCACGCGGAGCAGAAGCTCCTGCATCAAAAACGGCTTGGTCAGGTAGTCGTCTGCGCCAAGCCCCAGGCCGAACAGGCGGTCTGCGTCCGCGTCGCGCGCGGAGAGAAACAGCGCCGGAACATCCACTTTTTCGCGCAGAAAGCGGAAGAGCGAAAAGCCGTCGCCATCCGGCAGGTTGATATCCAGAATCATCAGTTCCGGCGTTTTGCAGGCAAAGGCGGTCTGCGCGGCGGCGCAGTTTGCGGCGGTTCGGATATGGCGGTAGCCCGCGCCGGAGAGCTGGTCGCTCAGCAGGCGGAGCAGGTCCGGATTGTCATCCACCAGCAGAAGATCCGCGTCATAAACGGTACGCATGCAAGCACCTCAAATCTTCGTTTCTGCCTGCTATGATAGCACGTTTTGAAGCGCCGCGCCAGAAAACGGCTTCAAGATTAAGCGAAAATTAAGCCGGCGTTTGAGGGAGATTAAGGCCGGCGCGCTATACTGCCTTCATCAAGCGAAAAGGAGCTGATGAAGATGGAAAATCAATGGGCTGTCCGGACGCGGGACTTGTGCAAAGCGTATCACGGGCGGAGCGTCGTCGATCATTTGAATCTGCACGTGCCGCATGGGTGTGTCTACGGCTTTTTGGGGCCGAACGGCGCGGGCAAATCGACCAGCATGAAGATGATGCTGGGGCTGGCGCGTCCCACGAGCGGCAGCGTGGAGCTGCTGGGGCGGAAGCTGGACGAGGAAAGCCGCATCGAGCTGCTTCGGGAAACGGGCAGCCTGATCGAATCGCCGTCCGGCTATCTGCATTTGACGGCAAGGGAGAATCTGGCCATCGTCTGCGATTTGAAGGGCGTGAGCCACAGGGAGATTGACCGCGTGCTGGATATCGTGCGCCTGACGGGCGACGCGAACCGCCGGGTGGGCCAGTATTCGCTGGGCATGAAACAGCGGCTGGGCATCGCGACGGCGCTGCTGGGCAGACCGCGCCTGCTGATCCTGGATGAGCCAACCAACGGCCTCGATCCGGCAGGCATTCAGGAAATGCGCAGCCTGATTGCATCCATGCCGGAGGCGACGGGCGCGACGGTGCTCATTTCGAGCCATCTGCTCGGCGAAATGGAGCAGATGGTGACGCAGGTCGGCATCATTCATCACGGCAAAATGCTCTTTGAAGGGGCGCTGAGGGATTTGAAGCGCCACAGCCGGGGCGATATCCTGCTGCGCGTGCTGGATGTGCCGCGCGCTCTGGCGGCGCTTCGACAAAACGGCGTGGCGGTTTGCGAAGAGGAGGGACTGCTTCGCTTGCCGCCGATGGAGGATGAACGGCTGGCGGCGCTGGTTTGCGCGCTGGCCGACAGCGGCGCGGGCGTCATCGGGGTGAACGAACAGACCAGACGGCTGGAGGAGATCTTCCTGAGCCTGACCCAAAACGGCGGGGAGGCGGTGTAACATGATCTTTTGGGTGGAAATGCAAAAGGCGCGCAGACGGCACGATCTGCTGCTCTGCCTGCTGGTTCCGCTGATCATCCTGCTGTGGGTCGGCGGCCTGTCGCCGGAAAGCGAAGAGGAGCTGGCCAACGGATACAGCGCGCTGTTTTACAGCCTGCCGGTCATTCATTCGATTCTGTTGCCTGTGGCAATGGCGGCGCTGGCCAGCCGTCTGTGGGATATGGAGGTCAAGGGCGGCACGATGAAGCTGCTCTATACGCTGCAAAGCCGCCGGAGCCTGCTGATGGGCAAGGCGGTCTTCGGGCTGCTGGAAACGGCGTTGATGACGGCGATTGAAATGGGCGCCGCGGCGCTGCTGGGCCAAGTTCATGGCTACACGGAAGCGTTTCCGACCGCACAGTTTGTCTATCTGGCGGTCTGCACATTTGCGGTGGAAGCGATGCTGTTTTTTTCCGAACTGCTGCTGATGATTCGGTTCGGCAATCCGATGACCGCGCTCTGCGTGGGGATTGTCGGCGCACTGCTGGGCGTGTTTTCGGCGTTCATGCCGCGTGTCGTCAGCTATTTTGTGCCGTGGGGCTATTTTGTGCCGCTGAGCGCGTATGAGGTCGCCGAGTGGAACCGGGAGACGCATTTTGTGCGCTATGACACGCATCCATGGAACTGGGTGCTGCTGCTTTTTACCGCGGCGCTGGGGCTGGCGTTTTTTGCGCTGGCATGGCGCAGGGTGCAGAGGGAGGAGGTTTGAATCATGCTCAGGCGCTGCATATGTGCTGAAAATCGAAAGCTGCACGCGTCGCCCATCTGGCTGATGTTTCTGATTCTGCCGATCATTTCCGCCGGATATGGCACGTTCAACTATTTGCAGAATCTGGAAATCCTGACGGACGGCTGGTACAGCCTGTGGACGCAGCACACGCTGTTTTATTCGCTGTTTTTTTATCCGGCGATGGTGGCCGCTTACGCGGCGTATCTCTGGCGGCTGGAACACATGGGGCATAACTGGAACCTCATCATGACCGCACCGGTGAAGCCGATGTGCCTGTTTACCGCCAAATTTGTGGTTGTCGCCAAGCTGGCGCTGCTGACGCACGCGTTCGTCTTTGTTCTGTACGTGTTTTGCGGCAGGGTGTTTGCGCATTTTTCCGGCTGGCCGCCCATTGAGCTTCCGCTGTTCCTGATACGCGGCGCGCTGGGAGCGCTGGCCGTGATCGCAGCGCAGCTGGTGCTGGCAATGATCATCCGCAGTTTTGCCGTGCCGATTTTTCTGGGGCTGCTCGGCGGCATTGTCGGCCTTTTTATCAGCTCAAAGGGGTACGCGCTGCTTTGGCCTTATGCGCTGATGCAGATGGGCATGAACGCGAACCGGAGGGAGGACGCGCTTGCCGGCCAATACGGGCTGTTTGTGCTGTCCTGCATCCTCTGGCTTGCGGCAATGTTTGCGCTGGCGTGGGCACTGATGAAAAAGCGGGACGTGAAAGCGTGAGCGCCGCGCGCGGGACGGCTTCAGACCTCCAGCGCGTACCCCTGTCCGCGATAAGTGCAGATTTTCGCCTTTGCTCCGATTTTATCCAGCTTTCCGCGGCAGCTGCGTTTAAATCCTCCGGCGCAACCCTTGATCCCGACACGGAACGCCCGCTGATGGCGCTGACCTTCCGCCTCGAAAGCGGCGACGTTTCGCTGACGCTCTACGCGTTCGATGCCGAAAGGCGTTCTGGCCGATGTGAACGGCGAAATCGGCCTGCTCGTCCAGCGGGAGGACGCGGAAAACATCGTGGATTTGGTGCTGGAAATGCTGAAAATAGAATAACGGGTGAATTCGGAAACAAAGAAGCGCTGCATCGTCGCGACATGCAGCGCTTCTTTTGAAGCAAAAACATATTTTTTATCAAAGAAAAACGTCCGATCTTGTGTTCAGGCACGTTTCTGGCTCGGAAGCCAAATCCATATCCGAACCGCGAAACCCGTTAGGGAGAACGACTTGCAGTTCGCCGAATGTAATTGTTTCGGTGCTTTCGTGGAAATTATAGGTCAGCACCATCTTGTCATCATACAAGAAAACGGCGTTGACAAACGTATCAATCAGCATCTTCATAGAGAAGCTATAAGAGCAGTCCACTCAATGCGGTCATTTGCGGGTTTGACTTTTCAAACGAATTGAAAGATGCTTGTCAAAGAAAGACGTCCGCAACAACCTCGCTATCATCCAGCATGCGATAGCCGACGCCAAGCTCATTGATGATATAGCGCTTTTCACCGGGGGTTACGCCCATTTTCTTTCGGATATTCTTCATGTTGACCTGCAGCTTTTTGACGCTTCCATAATCCGAATATCCCCAGATTGCACGGATGATTGCGGCATACGTCAGCACCTTTCCCGCGTGAATAGAGAGCAAAGCCATGATGTTGTATTCCGTTTGGGTCAGGTCAATTTCAGCTTTGCCGACAAAAACCTGCCGTTTGTCATAGTCGATCAGCAGATCCTGAAGCTGAAATTTACCGCTGGGCGCGTTTTCTTTGTTATGCCGCTGACTGCGAAGAACGGCGCGAATACGAGCCAATAGCTCTTCTGTTCCAAACGGTTTGGTGATGTAATCGTTTGCCCCCAGATCCAATGCCTCCACCTTGTCCCTCTCGTTGGAACGGGCAGAAAGCACAATGATGGGGAGAGCATCTGATTTTCGTACCTCCCGAATCAAATCAAGACCGTCCCGATCCGGCAGACCGAGATCCAGAATGATGAGATCCGGACGATGGGAGGCGTACATCATCATGCCCAGCAAACAGGTTTCCGCGCAGAGCACCTGATAATCGCTGGTTTCCAGATTGGCTCTGATGAAACTGCGGATGTTGGCTTCATCCTCGACGATCAGAATTTTATACTTGTTATTGCCCATCGTCATCACCCCCTCTTTCCAGAGCAAAACGGAATACAGCGCCGCCGCTTTTCCTGTTTTCTGCGAAAATTTCGCTGCCGTGCGCCTTGATGATGGCGGCGCACACAGATAGCCCGATGCCCATATTGCTGCGCGTTCCGTCTACCGGCGCAGCGTTTTTTTCATAGTTTCCGGTAAAAATCTTATGAAGCGCATTCTCCGGAATGCCGCAGCCGTTATCGGCGACTTCAAATACCGCCTGATTTTCCACAAGGGAAACGGACAGGCTTAGTTCCGTCATTCCCTTCGCATGAAAAACTGCGTTTTCCAGAAGATTCAGCAGCACCTGTTCGATTAAAATGGAATCCATGGGAATATCGACAAAATCATCCGGAATCCGGGTGATTATCTTCTGATTCGGATGTTTTTTGGAGAACTTCATCAGAACCGAGTCGATCAGCTCATCCAGAACGGTCGGCGTTTTGACAACCTCGACCTTTGAATCGTCGATCCTTGTGACGGATAGCAAATTTTCAACCATGCGGATGAGCCATTCGCTGTCCTCCCGGATTTCCCCCAACAGCTTGAGCTGCTGTTCCTTGGGAAGCGCGTCATATTTGATCATCAGCGTGGAAGATGAGCCATATATTGAGGTGAGGGGCGTGCGCAGATCGTGAGAGATCGCCCGCAGAAGATTGCCCCGCATCCTTTCTTTTTCGCTTTCTGCCCGCAGTTTTTCCTGTTCCCGCACCCGAAGCAATTCCTGATCTCGTATCCGAATGTTCAACGCACTGGTGGAAACGGCGACGATCAGCATGATTGCGGCGGAAAGGATGCTTTCTTCCACAAAGAAGTCAAAGGCATAATAGGGATAAGTAAAAGCAAAATTCACCGCGAAAACGCTGACGATTGCCGAAACAATCCCGTAGCCATATCCATGGGTTTTCAGCGAAATCAGAAACACGCCGAAAACAAAGATCATGGGAATCAGCGTCTGCGTGGTAAAGAGCTTCTGGATCAGAAGGTTGACGGCAAATGCGCTCAGAAAGACGGTGACTGAAAACAAAGTATCTCTTTGCCGCTGGCGGTGTTTCATCATGCGTCTCCTTTGTTTTTTTACAGGTTCATTATACCCCATGAGAGGGAGCGCATCAAGTTTCCTTGCGTGAGGATCTTGCGCGGTTCCCGTTTCTTTACCAAATCTACACCGTAAAAATGCTATGATAAATATATAGGAGGCTGCGCGTCATCCATATACGACGCACAGCGGCAAGGAGGAAAGAGTTCGTGGAATACGACAGTAGCGACGATACCGGCAACAACATGGATCAGGTCTGTTCATATACGGCATATCTGCGCCCTTTGCTGCGGCATGGGACGCGGGTATGCTTTTTTGACGCGCGGAAAAGGACGTCAAGACCGCCCGCGCGCACAGGAACGAGCGTTTCCTGACCGCTGACGCGGGCGGGCTGAATCTGCTTTTGCACGAAATGATGATGAACAGAAAATCAAGGAGTTTTGTATGGATTATATGGGAAGTATTTTGGCGATGGTCATTTGTATTGCCATGTCCGCCTATTTCAGCGCGACAGAAACGGCATTTTCGTCTTTAAATAAGACTCGGCTGAAGGTTCTCGCGGATAACGGAAACAGGAGAGCGGCGCTGACGCTCAAGCTGGCGGGGAATTACGACAAGCTGATCTCGACCATCCTGATTGGAAACAATATCGTGAATATCCTGGTTGCGTCGATCGGTACGCTTCTGTTTGTCGGTCTCTACGGCGACATGGGCGCGACGATTTCCACCGTCGTTGTGACGGTCGTGGTTCTGATCTTTGGCGAAATCACCCCCAAGAGCGTGGCGAAGGATGCGCCGGAACGCTTTGCCATGGTCAGCGCCCCCTTTATCCGCCTGTGGATTTGGGTGCTGACGCCGGTGAATTTTCTTTTTTCCCAGTGGAAGAAATTCATTTCCCGCTTTTTCAAGACCGACGAGAATGCCAAAATGTCCCACGAGGAATTGCTTCTCTTCATGGAAAACGTTGAGCAGGACGGCGGCATCGATGAAAACGAGGGGGAGCTTCTGCGAAACGCGCTTGAATTCCGCGATCTGACAGCAGCGGAAATCCTGACGCACCGGATCGAGCTGGAGGCGGTGGAGATTCAGGAAAGCCATGAGCAAATTGCAAAAGCCTTTACGCAGTCCGGTTTTTCCCGCCTGCTGGTTTATCGGGATACGATTGATCAGGTGGTTGGTATTCTATGTCAGAAGGATTTCTATTGCAACGGCAAGATGACGGAGCGCCCCATTGCGGAAATCATGACCGCGCCGCTGTTTGTCTATCAGCACACGAAGATTCGGGATATCCTGAAGACGTTCCAGCGCCAGAAAGCGTACATTGCCGTCGTTATAGACGATTTTGGCGGAACGCTCGGCATTGTAACGATGGAGGATATCCTGGAAGAGCTGGTTGGTGAAATCTGGGACGAGCATGACGAGGTGGAAGAGCATTTTGAAAAACTGGATGAAAACGCCTACCGCGTGGATTGTTCCGCCAGTTTGGAAGATTTCATGGAGTTCTTTGACGTGAAGCTGGAATCCGACAGCGTTTCGGTTGGCGGCTGGGTGATGGAACAGTTAAACCACGTTCCGGTTCGGGGTGAATCCTTTTCAGCCTGCCATCTGGAAATTACGGTTTCTGAGGTAAGCGCTTATCGAGTATCTTTTATCACGGTCAGGCAATGCGAGCCGGGCGAAACGTATACGGAATAACAAAACGGGGGGAAGCATGGTGAAAAAAGTACAGGATACGGACAGCGATCAAAGCATGACCTCTGCGCCGCAGGAAGGAAAATCCTTCGATCTCTATATGGTGCAGTACATCATCCGCGCACTGATGATGCTTATTGTTTTTGCGTGGGCGCTGGTGAATCTCGATGCGGTTCTGCGCTTTCTGAACAGCGTGTTTGCGCTGGTATCGCCGTTCTTGATTGGCGGGGCGATTGCGTTTTTGATGAATATCATGCTTCGGCCGTTAGAACGCCTTTGGAAGCGTGTGTTCCGAAAAGCGCCTGCGAAACTGACCCGACCGGTGTGCCTGACGCTAAGCGCCGTTCTCATGCTTGGAATCGTATTTGCCGTTGTGTTTATGATGATTCCGAGCCTGCGGGAATCGGGAAATGAATTTATCCGCAATATTCCCGCCTATGTTGAAGAAATTGGTCAATGGTGGATGGAGTTTTCCCGGTTTGCGGCGAAATACAATGTCATTCTGCCGGAATACGCCATTGATTCGGATCTGCTGATCGAGAAGATCACCGCGTGGATGGATATCGAAGGAAGCGGGCTTATTTCGGTAACATGGGGCGCGGCAACATCCATCCTCTCCATTTTGGTCGATACGGTTCTGGCGTTTGTCTTTGCCATTTATCTGCTTGCGAAAAAGGAGAGCGTCGCGGTTCACTTGAAAAAACTCACCCTGACGGTGCTTCCATGCCGAAGGGCGCAGCGACTGCTGAACATCGCATCGCTGACGAACCATACCTTCACGAACTTTGTCAGCGGCCAGTTGACAGAGGCGATCATCATCGGCGTACTCTGCTTTGTCGGCATGTTGGTGCTGGACATTCCATATGCCGGGGCGGTTTCAACGTTTGTCGCGGTTACCGCGTTGGTGCCAATCTTTGGCGCATGGCTTGGCGGCGGTTTTGGCGCGTTTCTGATTCTGCTGGCAGATCCTGTCAAGGCGGTATGGTTTGTCGTCTTCCTGCTGGTTTTGCAGCAGGTGGAAGGCAATCTGATTTATCCAAAGGTTGTCGGCAAATCCGTCGGTCTTCCGGGCCTGCTCGTTTTGATGGCGGTTACGATTGGCGGCGAGGCATTCGGCATCATGGGCATGCTCTTCAGCGTTCCGGTCTGCGCGGTGCTGTACAGCCTTTATTTGGAGTTTATGAAGAAATCAGAAGCCTTGTAAGTATAGTTAAACCTCTGCACGGAAGTAAGATACTACTCGTTTTTCCGGGGGGTTCCAAAGGGGCCGCAGCCCCTTGGCTCAAGGGGAGGGCGTTGGCCGCCGCCTGCCCGTCGCCAGATGGCGCAGATGTACGCGAGCTGACGCACAGCATCCGCGAAAAAATCATATACCACAAGGCTTGAACGAACGTTATCCGATTCAAAAACTGACGCGAAAGCTGACAGAATCGGTCTAACGTGCGTTCAGGGTGTTTTCATAGACAGGAGAACCTATTGAAATCTGTTCGGAAATATACAAAAAAACAGCCAAGTTTGTACAAACTTGGCTGTTTTCTCTTGGCTCCCCAGGTAGGACTCGAACCTACAACCCTTCGGTTAACAGCCGAATGCTCTGCCATTGAG
>OGDN01003096.1_pt1 | contig 18754 bp, 17 predicted proteins | sample 1570271 | NCBI WGS metagenome assembly OGDN01 (sample SAMEA4384481, study PRJEB24528) | human gut metagenome | reverse complement strand
CATTATGATGGGAAGTATAGCTGTATTTGGAATTATTTACTATGTGGTTACATTGCTGCCAGATGGTGAAGGCAGACGATAACCGTTACAAGCACTCCGATTTGGTTGCATTACAGTGGGGGAAGGATGCATCTGTTATGCCACAGATGAGAAAATGGGCTGATGAAGCAACTTGTGTTGTAATCTGAAATATGTGGAAATATCACAAAAAGCGAATGAGAATTTTGTGGCGGGTTACACGTTTAACTAAAGTAGAAACTCTTCACAGCAATTCTAACTGAAAGCAGCAGTATATATATTGTATATGTACGGTAATTGTGGGATGAAGTGTCTATATGAAACGGATGTGTTTTATAAAATCGGAAGTTGAAGGAGAAATTTATGCAATGAAAGAGAAAATATCTACAAACAAAATATTGGCTTCGACATCACTTGTGTTTGGGATACTCTCATTATTTTCATTTGCATTAATAGATGGCAGTATCGTAATTGTTGCTCCAAGTAAATTAACGACTACTTATAAAGAGGGATTAAAATTATCAGAGTTGGCGTTACCTCAAGGTTGGTCTTGGGAAAATAGAGATACTTCTTTGTCAGCGGGAACAAAAGCATATCCGGCAACTTTTGATACAACGAGCTTAGAAAGTACAACAGATTTTTCAAATGTAGATGGATATGATCCGAATACTCACAAAGTAACTAGAAATGTTACGGTAGAAGTGATAAAAGCCGATAGTGTTGTTACCATTACTACACAGTCTCTTGATAAAGCGTATGACGGAAATGCGGTCAATGCTCCTGAATATACAACATCAGGAAGTGACGGACAAGTCACAATCACATGGAAAAAGAATACAGGTTCAGTTGATACTCCACAATGGGAAGATTTGAAATCCGCACCAAGCACAGTAGGCACTTATCGAGTAGTTGTAGAACTTGCCGGAAATGATAATTATAATTCTGCCGGTGCAACATTAGACTTTGTGATCTCTAAGGCACAAAATACTTGGACAAAAGAACTTTCTATCACAGGCTGGACATACAATGAAAAAGCCAACGCTCCAACTGCCAAAGCCCAGTTTGGAGATGTTACATTCACATACAGCAGTGAAGAAAATGGTACATATACAAATGAAGTACCAGTAAATGCCGGAACATATTATGTAAAGGCAAGCGTAGCAGGAACTGAAAATTATACAAGTTTAGAATCTGCACCGGTGGCATTTGAAATCGCAAAAGCGGATACAACGCTTACCTTTGTGAAAGATAACATTGATAAGACTTATGATAAACAAGCAATCTCTGAACCAAAAGTAAATAAAACAGGTAGCAGCAGTGAGGTCGCATTTGCTTGGTATGTTGCAAATGGAAATGATTGGACACTACTTGACAATGCACCATCTGATGTAGGTGCGTATAAAGTCGTTGCCAGCGTAACAGAAGATACAAACTACAATGGGGCAAGCATTGAAAAAGCGTTCTCTATTAGTATTGCCAATAATGAGTGGACAAAAGATTTAACTATCACAGGTTGGACTTATGGAGAAGCTGCAAGTGCTCCAGGAGCTGCGGCAAAATATGGAGATGTAGTATATACTTACAGCGACAAGGAAGATGGTACTTATACAAGTGGTGTACCAGTAAATGCCGGAACATGGTATGTAAAAGCAAGCGTGCAAGGAACTGAAAATTATACAGGTTTAGAATCTGATCCTGTAACATTTGAAATCACAAAAGCTAACAGCTCTATCAAATTCAAAGATGGTATTTCTTTCGATAAAGTGTATGATACGAATGCTGTTGTCGTAACAGATGAACAGATTGAAAAAACAGGTAGTACAGCTGCTGTATCGTTTACATTTGAAAAGAAAGTGAATGATGAATGGAAAGCTGTTGAAGTTGCAACAGAAGTCGGTATATATCGCGTAACTGCTACATTAGCTGAAGATAACAACCATCACTCTTCAACATCAAAACCATTAGAATTTACAATTACTAAAGCAGACAGTCAAGTGAATATTACGACATCATCTCTTGATAAAGCATATGACGGAAATGTAGTAGGTGCTCCTGAATATACAACATCAGGAAGTGATGGAAAAGTCACAATGCAATGGCAAGAAAATACAGGTACTAAAGATACGCCTAAATGGGAAGATTTGAACTCAGCACCAGGCACAGTAGGCACTTACCGAGTAGTTGTAGAACTTGCCGGAAATGATCATTATAATTCTGCAAGTGATAGTTTAGAATTTGTGATCTCTAAGGCACAAAATACTTGGACAGAAGAACTTTCTATCACAGGCTGGACATACAATGAAAAAGCCAACGCTCCAACTGCCAAAGCCCAGTTTGGAGATGTTACATTCACATACAGCAGTGAAGAAAATGGTACATATACAAATGAAGTACCAGTAAATGCCGGAACATATTATGTAAAGGCAACTGTAACAGGAACTGAAAATTATACAGGTTTAGAATCTGCACCGGTGGCATTTGAAATCGCAAAAGCAATTCCTGCATACGAGAAAGTAACAGGTCTTGTACTTGGACAAGGACAACCATTAAGTAAAATCGAATTGCCGGAACAGTTCAAATGGGTTGATGAAACAATGATTGCTGATGAATTGGGAACACATACATTTAAGGCAGTCTATACACCGGAAGATACAGCTAACTATCAGACAATCGAAGTTGAGATTGAAGTAGAAGTTGTACCTACACCGGTAGAACTTAATCATGTGCCAACGATCAGTGCAAGTGATAAGAAAATCACCGTTGGAGATAAATTTGAACCATTGAAAGATGTGACAGCGACAGACGAAGAAGATGGCGACTTGACACCTCAAATCAAGGTGATCAAAAATACCGTTACTACAAAGAAAGCAGGTACTTATGAAGTGACCTATCAAGTAACGGATAGTCAAGGTGCTGCTGTTACAAAAATAATCAAAGTGACTGTTGAAGCAAAATCAACACCGGTCAATCCAGACAAAGATAAACCGGATAACGATAAAGACAATGGTAGTGTAAAAACCGGGGACAGAATTAATCTTCTTCTATGGGAAATGATGTTGATCGGTTCAAGTATCATTTTAATATATAATCTGTATCGTAAAAAGAGAAAAACAAATCAATAAAAATTGATGAGGGTAGTTGCCTAAATACAGGCACTGCCCTTTTTTCAAAAGTAAAGGAATGAAAGGCTATGAGAGAACCCACCCCTAACGAGAAAAAAAGATTTTCTTGTTCCTGATGTAAAAGCAGACAGTAGTTTTCTCATGCATAAAAAGATGAAGTCCAGTAAAACAAATACGTTTTATTGGGCTTTTTTCGTATTTCAAAAAAATTTTTCAACTTTTTTTCAAAATTTGTATTCAAATCACGCCTCGCTGTCGAGTGTTGGTGTGGAAAGAGGGAGATACCGATTTTCGCTATATGCAGAGAGGGGGTGTGATGATATGAAACCTACTTCTTTTGAAACAGCAATCCGCTTACAGTTTGATACGCCGGTAAAACGCGTAATTGACTGTACAGTAAAAGATTATCAAAGAGAGTTAGATCGTCGTTCCAGACGTGAGGTTCTCTTTTGTGAATTACCGGAGATTGTCGTTCAATCCTTTGCAATCGAAGATGAGTATGACCTTATAGAAAAAATAAGTTTCGTTGCTTGCGGTATTGAAATCTTAGTGCAGAAAAGTGAGCTTTCCAAAGCATTAGAGAAATTGCCGGAAATCAAACGAAATGTTCTTCTTCTGTCCTACTTTGAAGAACTTTCAGACCAAACGATTGCAGAACTGATGGACGTAACAAGGAACGGAATTTACAAGCGCAGACAATTGTAGAGCAACTTTTTATAAGTGATTGAGACAAAAGGAAAACAACAGATAATAAGAATAGATACGTGGGATGAATGATGAGAGTGTGGAGTGATTTACTGCATGCTTTTTTCTCTTTACAAAAGGATTATAATAAAAAAGAAGAAACCCCTTCCTGGCAAGAATCGGTTCCCTCTTTCTAAAATACATCCCAAAGGAAGTATCCAAATGTTATGATACGTATTTTTAATCTATTTTGCAAGCTAAAAAATATAAAACTTTCTGATCAGGAATGGTTTGATCGGGCAATCGCAAAATTAAATCTTTCAGAACAAGTCTGTCCATACTGTGATTCCAAAGGGCAAATGATATTTCATGACAGTTATCCCCGTTACATGATTACTTTAAAAGCCAATCATATAGAAACCGAAATACTACAGATTCCAAGGGTAAAGTGCGACTCCTGTGGACATACTCACGCAGTTTTGCCAGAGATGCTGATTCCGTATTCTTCTTATAGTATCCGTTTCGTTCTAACGGTATTAAAAGACTATTTTTTACACATACAGTGGAAAAAATTTGTGAAATGTACCAGATTGCCCATTCTACACTTTATGCTTTTCGGGATTTGTTCTTTTCCCATAAAAAGCTGATACTTGGAGCATTAAACGATGCACAGGTGAAGATGTCCGATTTTATTGAAGAAATGGATGGACAGTTACTTTTTCAGTTCTGGAAATCTTTCCGCCTTTCTTTTTTACAGACATACCATGCATCAGATTTTCATCATTTATAGTTTTCAGAAAAAAGTACTTCTGATGGTTCCCATAATCCCGGCAGATACAAGAACATCGGTTAGGAATACGCTGTAATCGGAGGCGATAGAAATGGAACAACACAATAACAAAGAGGGAATAGACGAATTGATGGAGATTGCAAGGCTCCGGTTTGGGATGATTGTACCTGTGATTCAGGAAACGTATCCGGATGAATCTATTATGGCGTATTGTCGGAGGGTATCAAAGGTTTCAATGCAGCTCCCAGATGGGCGTACTGTTCATTATAAGCCAAAAACAATCGGGAAATGGATTTCTCTGTATCGGAATGGAGGGATTGATGCCCTGGCACCAAAGAGACGTTCCGATCTTGGAAACACAAGAGTACTGACGGAAGATGCAATTGAAGAAATCTATCAGATAAAAAAGATGTTTCCCAGACTGAATGCCACGCAGATCCATGCCCGTCTGGTGCAGGAAAATCTGATTCCTGCGACAGTGTCTGTAGCAACAGTCCAGAGGTTTATCAAACGAAACGGATTAAAAAGTACTGATGCTGCATTAAGCGGAAGAGACAGGAAAGCTTTTGAGGAAGCATACTTTGGGGGAATGTACCAGGCAGATACCTGTTATCTTCCTTATCTGGAAGAGAATGGAAAGAAGCATAGAACGTATCTGATCATGATTCTGGATGATTATTCCCGAATGATTGTGGGCGGACGTCTGTTCTATCAGGAGAATGCTTATAACTTTCAGAAAGTTCTTAAAGATGCTGTTGCGGCATATGGAATTCCGAATAAACTGTATGTTGATTCGGGAGCACCTTATAAAAATCGGCAACTGGACAGGATCTGTGCCTCAATCGGGACCGTACTTTTACATACTCCCGTGAGAGAGTGGACATCCGATCAGGAAGCCAAACTCCCCGGAATGGCTGGATGAATGCTTTTTGAATCGTACAACCCGCAGGATATCCAGAGATGCAACATTGGAATTAGACTGCAGGTGTTATGAGACCCCAATGCAGTTGATCGGGCAGAAAGTGGAAGTTCGTTACCTGCCGGACGATCCAGAAAAAGTATGGGTATTCTCAGAAGGAAAAAGATATCAGGCTCGTCTGACCAATCGAATTGAGAACGGAAAAACAAAACGTGAGAATCAAGTAGCGATTGATTACAGCACAGTCCTTGGAGGTGGAGAGAATGTACACTGATTTTTATGGATTAAGTTTTAATCCTTTTGATAAACAGATGGTAAAAGAAAAAGATGCATTTGAGTCGGAAGATTTCCGTGAAATGACAGCACGGTTAGAGTACTTGAAAGAAATCCGGGGAATTGGAGCCTTTACAGCTAGTCCGGGGATGGGAAAAACATTTGCCCTGAGATGTTTTGCTAAAGGGCTGAACCCCAACCTATACCAATGTGCATATCTCTGCCTGTCAACAGTAAGTGTGCAGGAATTCTACAGGCAGTTATGTGAGGCTTTGGGATTAGAATCAGGGTTTGGAAAAAGCCAGATGTTCCGGTCGATTCAAGAAAGGCTGTATTACCTGTATAAAGAAAAAAGGCAACCATTTATCTGCATTCTGGATGAAGCACAGTATTTAAACAGTAACATCTTAAGAGACTTAAAAATGTTAATGAACCAGAAATATGACTCTGTAAACTGCTTTTCATTGATCCTTTGTGGTGAGCCATATCTGAATCACATTTTAGAGAAGCAGGTAAATGAAGCACTGCGTCAGAGAATTGTAGTACATTATAATTTTCATGGACTGACAGATCAGGAAGTACCCGATTATATCAGAAAGAAGATTCGAGTAGCCGGAGGGAGTCCAGACGTCATAGATACCGCAGCAATCAGTTCTGTGCATAGCTACAGCCAAGGAAATCCTCGTCTGATTGACAATGTGATGACAGATGCAATGACGATCGGGAGTCAAATGGAGAAAAAAGTAATTGATGCAGATGTAATGCTTGCAGCAATCAACAACCAGACATTGAGCTGATAAAGTGCAAGAAAAGAGGCATGATTGTGTCGTTGAGATACGATTGTGCTTTTTTTCTGCAAAAGTTGGCGATTATAAAGTGTCGTTAATGGCTCTTACAATGTGTCGCTCGACAGATAAACAGGGAATCAAGGAATACACCGACCGGATGATGGCATCAGCGTCAAACCAGAAGTCGATACAGAACCTGCAGACATTTGTACTGGGAAACTGGAGTGCAGTCATGAGAACCTATCATAGCAAGGTTATAACAGGCTGTAGTGCAGAAAGCCATGTCAGTCATGTACTGTCGGATCGTCTGAGTTCAAGACCAATGGGATGGAGTAAAACAGGAGCAGACAGAATGAGCAAGCTGCGTTGTTATGAGAAGAATTACGGACGTGAAAAGATAATAGACCTGGTGAAATACAGCAGACAGCAAAGGAAACTGGCAAGAACGGGGACGGATAGTGTGGAGCCGGTACGGGTTTCACTTCGGGAAATAAGAGCTGACCATTATAATCAGGCAAGAAGCTATATCGAACGAATCCAGGCAACAATACCGGACGGAACAGTCAGAAAGATTGCCGCCATTCGGGAACAGATACGGCTAATATAAAGGAACAGTAAGAAGAAGGTGCCAATGCACCCAGTAATCTATTCCTGCTTGATTACAGTTTATCTGCCTTGAATTAGCAGTCAAGGATGCAAAGCACCAGAGGCAGGTCCTTGACAGCTAATTCAAAGCAGATACAATACAACCAAGCAGAAATGGATTATTTTGCATACCCCAAAGGGTTGCAGAAGATATTTTGACAATCCGAAATCAATACAGTAAACTAAGGGAAACAAATCTAAGAAATCTTTTATATCTAGGAGCTCTTTATTCTTTCTCAACTGACAATAAGTTTACTCTATCCAAGGATCAGATATTGTTGAAAAAATATATTTTAAGGGATATAATTTTATATTATACTACATTCTCTTGAAATTGCTATTGAAGTAATAAGGGAGATAAAGGAGAAAATTATGAGAATTAGAAAAATAAATGTAGAAGAGTTGTTTGATTATTATAGTTATGAGATTGTAATGAAAGAACATGATGCCATTTCAATTATTCATGCGCCTAATGGTTATGGAAAAACGACAGTTTTCAAAATGGTTAATTACTTATTGGAACTTGATATCATTGGAATTAGTGCAGTGCCTTTCAAAAAATTCGTTGTAGAATTTACAGAAGGTACAATTTTGCGTGTAAAAAGAGTGGAAGAAAAAATCATAGAAAGACGCGGATCATATTTAACAGGATTCCTTGAATTTGAAATTGAAAATATTGCAGGTAAAATATATGATTTTTCAATTTCTACGGCGGATTATGTGTTGGAACGTATAAAAGAAGATGGATTAGAACAGTTTATTCGTCGAATGGAAATGAGAAGACGTCGTGTTCCGTCGGAAGAAAGGGAAGAATTAGAAAATATACAAAATAAATATGAGCGATTTGCTGAACAATTGAATATTATTCGTGAATCTATCAAGGTGAATTTTATAGATTCTGATAGACTGTTTTCATCTAATAAACAGGCGAGGACAAGAGAAATAGTTAGAGGAGATAAAGTCACAAGAGACGAAATGATTCGAATGAGAAGAGATGGGAGAACAGAAGAATATTCTGAGCAAATAAATAAGAGCGAAAATATAATTCGTGCTGCACGAGAGATTTTATTTAGAATTCAAAGGGCACGTCAAATTTATAGCTTGGAATCTGAAAAAAAAGATAGAAATTTTCCGGATAGACTTGTTCAATATGTTGATTCTCAATCAGAATTCTTTGATGATGAACAAATTAATGAACAATTAGATGATTTGGAAAAGAAACGTTTAGAATTAGAGAAGGCAGGATTGGTTTTGCCTGGGAAAAAGACACTTGCACCTACTGCAAGTATTGATGATACAATGAGAAAATTTTATACATTGTATATAAAAGATACTTTTGAAAAACTTAGTGTGTATGATACGATTAAAGCCAAACTTGAACTATTCATTGAGATTATTAACACAAAGACAGTGTTTAGTAATAAGCAAATGCGAATTGATAATGAAAAAGGTGTTGTTTTTGAACCGCTTGAAAGTAAGTCTGGAAAGAAGCATGTAATTCCTTTGGAAAAGCTATCTTCTGGAGAAAAACATGATTTTATAATGTTTTATGAACTAATATTTAATGCAGATAGAACAAGTGTTTTTTTGATTGATGAACCAGAAATATCATTGCATGTAGCATGGCAAATGGAATTTATTGATATATTAGAAAGAATATGCAAATTAAATGGTACTCAAGCTATAATTGCCACGCATTCACCAGATATTGTCAATGGACACGATGATTTATTGATAAGTTTGGGGGTAAATTAGATATGGCATATAATCCATATATACATAGAACAGGTGCAAGGGCAGGGAGTGCTATGAAAATGCGAAATGAGTACCAGATCCAATTTGGTATTCAGTATTATCTAATTGTGGAGGGTGAAAGTGACGAACACTTTTTTGAAAACATTTTAGATTGTTCAAAATGTAAAGTTATGAATCTCGAGGGCAAAGCAGAGGTAAAGAAATTTATTGAAGATCAAAATAGCGCTAATAAAAAAGGTTATTTAGGTATAGTTGATGCAGATTTTGAACATATCGATGGTTATGAAGAACAAGTGAAAAATGTCATCATTACCGATGTGCATGATATAGAAATGTTAATGTTTAGTAGTAATCCCAATATGCGAAGAATTTATTCTGAACTGACAGAAAATATGATTATTAACAATTTTGAAGAAAAACATCAAAAATCTTTTTTGGATTCGATTATAAAGGTTGCATATGATATCGGTTTGTTGAAAATGGTTATGAAAAGACCGAAATATTATGTTAACATGAAAGATATCTTTTATTCCGATATAATAAATAAAGAATTTGAACTTGATATCGATACATTGATAGAAAGAGTAAAAAAGAAACATCATACGCTATATGAAATAAAAAAAGAAATGGAAAATTTGAGAGAGAAGAATTTTGATGAATTCCAAGTGTGTTGTGGACATGATGTAACAAATATATTGGCAATTAGTTTTACTTCTGAACAAAATGATGGTTTAGGATATGGAAAACGGAGATATGTCGATGGTAAGGAGATAGAAAGATTATTAAGAGCAGTCTATGATTTTGAACATTTTCTTTGTACAAAATTATATTCTGCAATTATAGAGTGGGAAAATAGTAATAATATTTATATTTTAGATAGAAAAATATTAAAAGTGGCATGAGTTATATTTTGCCCCCCCTAAACTGACTACCAAGTGACTACTATCGACTACTACATCAGGCTGTAATTTGCCACATTTTGCGTGTTTTCCATCAATCTGCACAGAAGTGTGTAAGCATGGAAACTTCAAAAAAGTCCGTAAAACTGGGCAATTTACGGCATTTCAGGAGGAAAAATATAATGATAAAAATACTATTTGTCTGCCACGGCAATATCTGCCGGTCAACTCTTGCCCAAAGTTTTTTCACCCATCTGGTGAACACCCATGGTCTTGCAGACCAGTTTGTCATTGACAGTTGTGCAACAAGCAGAGAAGAAATCGGCAATCCACCCCACAGAGGAACTGTCAATAAATTAAGAGAAATGGGCATTCCGGTAGTTCCTCATCAGGCGAGACAGATTACCTGGTCCGACTATACCAATTTTGATTATATCATTGGTATGGATTCTGCCAACATACGCAATCTTCATCGTATGCTCAGGGGAGATCCGGATAAAAAAATATCCAAATTATTAGATTATACTTCCCGAAAAGGTGAAGATATTGCAGATCCATGGTATACCGGTAATTTTGATGCAACTTACCGGGACGTAAAAGAGGGCTGTGAAGCCCTCCTGGATGAATGTCTTTTGCATCTGTAAGCATTTAAGTAAAGTTTCAGGCTTATACTCCTGTATTTTTACTTTTCGTTCCTGATTTTCAATCAGCCTTCCAGTGCATAAGAAAGTAATTTTTTTAAATCGTGATGAAACTGCCGGTTTTTACTGTGCAGTTTCTTTTTTTCTGATGCAGATTTCATCTGCTCAACCTGAACCCGGTAACGGTTGAATAAGGCAATGTAATCATTTCCGGGTTTCTGTCCCCACCGAACCAGTACCCAGTTCATAGCCTCGTCATTCCAAAATTCCATCGGGATTTCTGCCATTTTCAGTAAAGTGATATATTGGACTGCCTCCCTGGCCATTTTTGCGATCTGACGATTGCGGTATGTATTTTCATGTTCAGCCCGTCCAAGCTTTCCGAGCAATCGCTTCGGCATACTTTTTTTCTTTTCCTCGCGGTTCATCAGTTGTAAACTTTTTTCAAGTATTTCATTCAGACTGCTATATGCATTCCAGTAGGTAACAAAAGAAACAGACTCCGCTGTCTTTTCCTCCGGCTCAAGCTTGAATGTCTTAAATACCCGTTCCACTGGTTCTGAATTCCCGAAAAACTGTGCATCATAACCTTTTCTTTTTTCGGGATCAGATAATGTCTGATATGCTTCAAGTATTTCCTGCATAAAAGCGGTTGTATCTATATCTTTATGTGCATTTGCATCTGGATGATACACTTTTGCCAATGCATTTTTTGCAATTGTGATTTCCTCGATTGACGCATCTCTGGACACACCTAATATTTCATAATAAGTGCGAGACTTCATGAAGGACCTCCTTCTTATAACCATTTATTAACCATTTATTTCCCATGATTAATATACGCTAGTCATTTTCAAAAGTCAATGAAACTCTGTCTGCATATTTTGAAATTCTCCCTACTATATTAGTAACATACGAGATTCTGGGGGAAATCCTTTATGAAAACGATCAAGAAGCTGTTGGCAGTCATGCTGATCTGCATACAGACACTGCAATTTTCAATGGTTCCAAATGTCCTGGCTGAAGAAACAGCAACCACTCCAGGAACAGAACAAACTTCGGATACGGCAGTAGAAGTGACTGCTCCTTCTGCAATTTTAATGGAAATGACAACGGGTACAGTATTATACGAAAAAGATGCGGATACTGCACGACCACCGGCAAGTGTCACGAAAGTCATGACAATGCTTTTAATTTTTGATGCACTTGCAGAAGGGAAAATTCAGTTGGAGGATAAAGTTACAACTTCTGAATATGCCTCTTCTATGGGCGGCTCTCAGGTCTTCCTGGAAACGGGAGAAAAGCAGACCGTAGAAACTTTACTCAAATGTATTTCTATTGCCAGTGCAAATGATGCCTGTGTTGCTATGGCTGAATATATTTCAGGAAATGAAGAGGAATTTGTCCGTCAGATGAATCTTCGTGCAGAAGGTCTCGGCATGAAACACACTCATTTTGTGAATTGTAACGGACTGGATGCAGAAGGTCACGAAACAAGTGCCCGTGATATTGCATTGATGTCCCGTGAACTTCTCCTGAAATATCCGGAAATTCATAATTATTGTACGATCTGGATGGAAAATATCACTCATACAACCTCAAAAGGTTCGTCTGAATTTGGATTAACTAATACCAATAAACTGATCCGTCAGTATGAATATGCAACCGGATTAAAAACCGGTTCTACCGGCAAGGCAAAGTTCTGTGTTTCAGCAACTGCTGAAAAAAATGGTGTCAGTCTGATCGCAGTTATTATGGGGGCTGAAGATTCCAAAGCCAGGTTCAAGGATGCTGTTACCTTATTAAATTATGGGTTCGGAAAATGTCAGATGTATACGGATGAAAAAATGCCCTCTTTGGATCCAATCTCTGTCACCGGTAGTATACAGGAATCCATTTCACTTGAATATGAAAAGAAATTTACTTATCTGGATACAACAGGAGCAAATCTGAATGCTGTTACTTCAAGGCTTCAGATTCCTGATAAAGTAAATGCTCCGGTTAAAAAAGGGGACACTGTCGGTCAACGGATTTACTATTTAGACGAAAAAGAAATCGGCAGTGTGAATCTTCTGGCTGAAGAAACCGTTAAAAAAGCAGGATTCTTTGATTATCTGAGAAAAGCTCTTTACTGGATTGCACTATAAAGAATACTTATCATATTTTCCGGGAAACTCTGCCAGAGAATCTTTATATTTTTCTTGTCCTCGAAAGGGAATGTGATTTATAATCATTTTATCTGCTGCCGGGATGCAGAGACAGGAGAGTGAGACATTTATGAATATACCAATGATTATTTTTCTTTTTATTCTGATCGCAGGGGGACTGCTTGGATTGGAGATTTATCGGGAACTCCATCATTTCCGGGTAACTCACTACACGATTGAATCACAAAAATTTAAAGGATTCAGCAGGGATCTGAATCTGATTTTTCTAAGTGATCTTCATAATCGGGTTTATGGTGAGAAAAATGAACCTCTGCTACAGGCTATCCGCAATGAAAAGCCGGACCTTATTTTAATCGGTGGAGATATGCTCGTCGGCAAGGAAGATGCCTCCTATGATATTGCACTTGATTTTACCAGTCAGTTACCCGAAATTGCTCCGGTGCTTTACGCGACAGGAAACCACGAGCAGCGTATGAGGGAAAAGCCTGAGATCTATCAGGCTGCCTATGCCGACTACCGGCAACAGTTGAAAGACAGGGGTGTTCTTTTTTTGGAAAATGGAAGCTGCCGGATTGAAGCAGGAACGGTTCTCCTGGAAATTTCGGGTGTGGAACTTCCATCCGCATCGTATAAAAAGCTGAAAAAGCTTCCGATCCGGGCTTCTGATATTGCAGAATATCTCCATAAAGATAGTGTTTCGGTTACTGAAGATTCAGTTTACCGCATTTTACTTGCCCATAATCCAGCTTATATGAATGCTTATAAAGGATGGGGGGCTGATCTTATTTTATCCGGTCATCTCCACGGTGGAGTGATGCGACTTCCCGGAATTGGTGGAGTAATCACCCCACAAGCCTTCCTTTTTCCAAAATACTCTGGTGAAATGACGAAAGAAGGAGAACAGACCATCATTGTCAGCCGTGGACTTGGAACGCATACAATCAATATCCGGCTTTTTAATCAGCCTGAAGTCGTGTCCATCTGCCTGAAAAGATCGGAAAATAAGAAATAATTTTTGAATAGCCGGAATGATGAAAGGTGAAAAAGCCGTTGTCAAAATTCCTTTTTTCCCCTATAATATTCATGTTATGGTATTTTGGGATTTTTCACGGAAATATGCACCGGGAAAATCTACAGGTACTTCAGATCATGCTTTTAAGCACAGAAATGACAAGAGGGAAAAATGGGTATACCGGTAAAGTTAGAAGTATTTGAAGGACCACTGGATCTGCTCCTTCATTTGATAGAGAAAAATAAAGTTGATATTTATGATATTCCGATTGTTGAGATCACGAATCAGTATATGGAATATATCAGAGGGATGCAGCATGAAGATCTGAATGTCATGAGTGAATTTCTTGTGATGGCAGCGACGCTTTTGGATATCAAATGTCGGATGCTTCTTCCTAAAGAAGTGACGGAAGAAGGAGAGGAAGAAGATCCGCGTCAGGAGCTTGTGGAACAGCTCCTTCAATATAAGATGTACAAGTATATGGCATTTGAACTGAAAGACCGTGAACTGGATTCGGGTCAGGTTATGTATAAATCTCCGGATATTCCGGAAGAGATTCTTGAATACGCAGAACCTGTAGACCTGGATCAGCTTCTTGGAGATCTCACTATGGCTAAATTAGGAGAAGTGTTCCGTGAGATCATGAAGCGTCAGGCTGAAAAGATTGATCCGGTCAGGAGTAAATTCGGAAAGATTGAAAAAGAAGAGGTTTCTCTTTCAGATAAATTTGTCTATGTTCATGAATATATGCGTCAGCATAAGAGGTTCAGTTTCAGGCAGCTTCTTTTGGAACAGAAGAGTAAGATGCATATCGTTGTTACTTTTCTTGCAATCCTGGAAATGATGAAGCTGGGAGAGATTCACGTAGAGCAGGAAAATACCTGTGGAGAGATCATGATTGAAAGGATAGGAGAAGCAGATGAATACAAAGAAGCTTCAGGCAGCGATCGAAGCGATTCTGTTCACAATGGGGGAATCAGTGGAACTGAGTAAGATTGCAGCAGCGATTGAACAGGATGAACCTACGACCCGTGGAATCATTTCTGATATGATGACTGCTTATGAAAAGCAGAACCGCGGTATCCGGATTATTGAGCTGGATCATTCATTCCAGTTATGTACAAAAAAAGAATACTATGATTATCTCATCCGCATTGCCAGACAACCTAAGAGGTATGTACTCACGGATGTTATGCTGGAGACGCTCTCGATCATTGCATACCGTCAGCCGGTAACCAAACTGGAAATTGAAAAGATCCGCGGGGTAAAATCTGATCATGCTGTCAATAAGCTGGTGGAATATGGACTGGTGGAAGAAGTCGGACGGATGGATGCCCCGGGCAGACCTATTTTATTTGGGACAACCGAGGAATTTCTTCGTCGTTTCAGTGTTCAGTCTCTTGATGATCTTCCATCTCTTGCTCCTGAACAGATTGAGCATTTTAAAGAAGAAGCAGAAGACGAGGCCAAGTTAAAACTTGATATCTGATTTTTAGTTACGCAAGCAGTTTCTTCTTTTATAAGGTCTGATTTTCAGACTGGATACATAAAATAATGACAAGACAATTCTGTAACGGAGTTGGAGCAGTGGCAAAAGTCAGATTATTTTATCGGAGAAAAATTTGTTACTGGCTGATCGTATCAGTAATGATCCTGATGACTCTCAATCCATCTTTACAGGTGATTGCAAAGGAATCAGTAAGCGATGATCTTACTGTCTATACGGATGCCGGTGAATCTTTAGAATTATACGCCCGTTCAGCCGTCCTTATGGACGGAGACAGCGGACGTATTTTATTTGAAAAAAATGGATCCGATCCACGTCCTATGGCGAGTACAACGAAGATCATGACGTGTATTCTTGCTCTCGAAGCATCTGATCCATCTCGGAAGATCACTGTCAGTTCTCAAGCAGCCTCCCAGCCAAAAGTCCATCTTGGAATGACAGAAGGACAGTCTTTTTATTTAAAAGATCTTCTTTATTCCCTTATGCTGGAATCCCATAATGACGCTGCCGTTGCAATAGCGGAGGGAATTGATGGCAGTGTAGAAGCTTTTGCCCAAAGGATGAATCAGAAAGCCGAAGAAATAGGATGTAAAAATACATATTTCATTTCTCCCAATGGATTGGATGCACAGGATTCTCAAAGCAATCATCATACTACAGCCCGGGAACTTGCACTGATCCTGCGTTACTGCATTATGGTTTCGCCCCAGCGTGAGGCCTTTTTGAAAATCACCCGCACCATGCAGTATTCTTTTCAGGACTGCGAAAAGAATTTTTTTTATTCCTGTAATAACCACAATGCGTTCCTTAATATGATGGAGGGTGCTCTTACCGGTAAGACCGGTTTTACTGCGGATGCCGGATATTGTTATGTGGGGGCATTGCAGCGGGATGACAGGACTTTTATCGTTGCTTTACTGGCATGCGGCTGGCCTAATAACAGAAATTATAAATGGATGGATACAAAAAAATTAATGACCTACGGATTAGAAAATTATGTTTATCGCGATTTTCAAGTGAAAGCAGCCCCACATTTTGTACTGATACAGAACGGCATTGAAAATAAAATGAACTATCCCTCTTCTGATCCTGTCCGGCTGGAAGTTCGTGCAAATACAGAACCATTCCGCCTTTTAATGAACCAAAAAGAGGATATTTCGATTCGATACTATCTGACAGATAAGGTCCATGCACCTGTCAGGGAGAATACCCGTCTTGGGATTATGAAGTGTTATCTTGGAGATGAAGTAATCCGGGAATTTCCTCTTGTCGCAACGAAAACCATTGCAAAACGTACTTTGAAAACCTGTTTTGATTATGCTATATTAAAATACATCAATAAAACTGATTAAATTCACCACTGGAATATATCTGAAAGCTATGATACTATAGGTGAAGACAAAAAAGAGCAACTAAATTGATGAAATATAAGGAGTGTACAACTATGGAAAACTGGAAAAAATACGAAAAGACTTATTTTATGCCGCCAGAGCCATGTTATGACTGGGTAAAAAAAGATTCTATTGATAAAGCACCGATCTGGTGCAGTGTGGATCTGCGGGATGGAAACCAGGCACTGATCGAACCAATGAGCCTGGATGAAAAACTGGAGTTTTTCCAGCTCCTCGTAGATGTTGGATTTAAAATGATCGAGGTAGGATTTCCTGCAGCATCTGAGACAGAGTATCAGTTTCTTAGAACATTGATCGAGCAGAATATGATTCCTGATGACGTTACGATTCAGGTTCTGACTCAGGCAAGAGAACATATCATCAAAAAAACTTTTGAAGCTGTAAAGGGTGCTCCACATGCGATCATCCATGTATACAATTCAACTTCTGTAGCACAGCGTGAACAGGTATTCCGCAAAGATAAAGAGCAAATTAAGCAGATTGCCATTGATGGAGCTACATTATTAAAGAAGCTTGCCGAGGAAACAGAAGGAAACTTCACTTTCCAGTACAGTCCGGAAAGTTTCCAGGGAACAGAAGTTGACTATGCATTGGATGTCTGCAACGCTGTCCTTGATATATGGCAGCCAACTGCTGACAACAAAGCGATCATCAATCTTCCTACAACGGTAGAAAATGCAATGCCGCATGTATTTGCCAGTCAGGTAGAGTATTTCAACAAACATTTATTACACCGCGAAAACGTAATCCTTTCCCTTCATCCACATAATGACAGAGGATCAGGTGTATCAGATGCAGAACTTGGAATCCTTGCCGGAGCAGATAAGATTGAGGGAACATTGTTTGGAAACGGTGAGAGAACCGGAAACGTAGATATCATTACTCTTGCCATGAACATGTTCTCACAGGGAGTAAATCCAAATCTTGATTTTTCCAATATGAGTGAGATCTGCGAAGTATATGAGCGTGTTACAAGAATGAAAGTTTCTCCTCGTCAGCCATATGCAGGTGACCTTGTATTTACTGCGTTCTCAGGTTCCCATCAGGATGCGATTGCAAAGGGCATGGCATGGAGAGAAGAACATGACTGCAAGACATGGACAGTTCCATATCTTCCGATTGACCCACAGGATGTTGGAAGAAGATATGATTCGGATGTTATCCGTATCAACAGCCAGTCAGGAAAAGGTGGCGTAAACTATATTCTGAAGCAGAGCTTTGGTATCAGCCTGCCGGAGAAGATGAGAGAAGAAGTCGGATACATGGTAAAAGATGTTTCTGACAAGGCTCATCAGGAACTGACACCGGATGTTGTATATCGTATTTTTGAGGATCATTATATCAGTGCAAAACCAATCTTCAGTGTGGACGAATGCCACTTTAAGCAGGAAGATGGTATCGTAGCAGAAGCAACGATCCATCAGAATGACAATAACCACAAGATCACAGGTGTTGGAAACGGACGCCTGGATGCAGTAAGCAATGCGATCAAGCATTACTTTGGCATCAGTTACGAACTTGCTTTTTATGAAGAACATTCTCTTACAAAAGGATCTTCTTCCCGTGCAGTTGCTTACGTTGGTGTTATCTGTAATAAAAAGAAATACTGGGGAGTCGGAATTGATGCCGACATTATTAAAGCATCCATCCAGGCTCTGGTAGTCGCCGTAAATAAATTGCCGGAAATTGCCGAATCCCAGTCCTGCAAAGATGAAAGACTTTTAGAAATCACCAACTACATCTACGCAAATTATAAAGATGTGACTTTGGATGACCTTTCAGAAAAGTTTTTCCTTTCCAAACCGTATCTCTCTAAATATATTAAAGAGAAATCCGGACTGACTTTCGGGGATATTCTTAAGCAGGTCAGAATGAAAAAGGCACGTGCAATGCTCAAGAGCAGCAGTGCTACTGTAGAAAGCATCGCAGAATCTGTCGGATATCAGAATGTAGAACATTTTAACCGGATCTTTAAGAAGATGTACAATATCACGCCGGTTCAGTATCGGAACAGACATTAATAAATTTGTAGTTGTTGAAGAGAAAATATACAGGCAGCAAGGAGTTTTTTGACAGAAGAGCGTCCATATCCGCACTTGTTGTTGCATCGCAGTGCAGGAC
>OGDN01003092.1_pt1 | contig 18761 bp, 16 predicted proteins | sample 1570271 | NCBI WGS metagenome assembly OGDN01 (sample SAMEA4384481, study PRJEB24528) | human gut metagenome | reverse complement strand
GCTATATAAATCATGATGATTTTCCAGCGTTTGCGGAGGTTCAGTGCATACTGGTTATTTAACCAGGAGCTAAGCCGCAAGGTGGAGTAACCGAGGACATTGAAGGCGGCTATGAAAAAGATAAAGGCGCCTTTGGAATAAAGCATATCCGCTACCTGAGGTGGTAATTCGGAATAATTGGCTAGCAGGAGATAGGAGAAGACTCCTAACCCTGAGAACAAAAGGCCGTATAATATAGCATTCCATTTCATGTGAACAAAGCTACAATATTTTATAGAATAATAATCACTTTCTAGTATTTATTCAATGCTTTCAGCAGTGTGGAATAATATCCTTGTGCGGATACTTTGGCTTGCACATAATTGGTTTGTGAGGCCTGCCGGTAGTTCTGTGCCTCTATCACCTCCACTACTGACACTTTTCCTTCCGCATATCTTTCCAATGCCATGCGTTCGTTTTCGCGGGCTTTGTCCAGTGAGTTTCCGGTCAGTTGTACTTGTTCCATTGCTTGGGATAACGAAACGCGGGCGGTCTGGACCTCAAGGTTCACATGGTCACTTACTTGATGAAGGTTATCGGTAGCCGCACCGACTTGGAAAGAAGACGCCCGTTTCTCATTGCGCCGTTTTCCCCATTCGAAAATAGGAACCGACAGTTTGGCATAAACAGCATAATTGGGGTCAAGGTCGGATTTGAAGTTATATCCGGGTGAGGAGTAACTTCCCTCTATGCCGACATAAAGTTGCGGCTTATATTTGGAGTCTGTCAGTTTCTTTGAACTTTCGGCTATGTTGATTTGGTCGTATGCCATTTTTAATTCCGGCCGGTTGGAGCCGTTCAAACTCCATAACTGTTCATTCATGACGATGGAAGGAATAGTGTCTTCCACTTCCGTCGGTTCATTTAGTTCCAGCCCAATCAGCGAGTTGAACGCCATTCTTCCGGTTTCAAGATTGCTTTTTGCCTGAAGCAATTGGTATTCGGCTTCGTTTAGCTTTACCTCTGCCATGAGCAGGTCTTGTGGGTCCACCAAGCCTACCTCCACCCGTTCACGGATGGTTTGAGTGAGTGAGGCGATGGAGTTCCGATAGTCGGTGGCTACCTGCAGAAGTTCGGCACGGGCTACGGTGTTCCAGTATTGCATATCGGTTTGGTAGCACACGGCGGAACGGAAATATTCCGCCTGATGTGCTGCCAGACTATGTTGATGCTTTGCCATTCGGATGGTTTCCAGTAGACGGCCGCCTGTATAGACCGGTTGCAATAGGCTGAGGGAGGCACCGTATTTCATATCCTTACCTTCGAAGGTCAACGGATTCTGCATACTGGGCAGGTTCAGAGTGAGCTGGATGGGATTGCCGGTATATTGAAAGTTGGCGTCACCCGATAGTTTGGGACGCAAGTCCTTCTGGGCAGCTTTCTCCAGTTCGATACTGGCCGAGATATGTTTATCCGCCGCCTTCAGGTCATGGTTGTATTCTACAGCCATTGACCTGTACTTTTCCAATAAATCACTTTGTTGGGCGAAAGTAGCGGACGGAACACTAAAAATAAAGATAAACAGTATGTTAATTTTTTTCATGAGCTATATCTATTTTGAGGGTGATAGTACGATTACTTAATCTTATAAAATATGGCATACAGTGCCGGTGTTACAAATAATGTCAATAACGTAGCGAATGTCAGCCCGAAGATGATAGTGGCTGCCATTCCTCCAAACGCTATATCGAATAACAGAGGAACCATTCCCAGAATCGTAGTGGTAGCTGCCATCAGCACAGGACGTGTTCTGGATACGGTGGCCTCTATGACGGCTGTATAAGGAGTGACACCGTTCCTGCGCTGTATATTTATTTCATCCAACAGTACGATGACATTCTTGATAATCATACCCAGCAGCCCCAACCATCCGGCGATGGGGAAGAATCCGAAATCAAACCCGGTGAGCAGCATACCTACAGCTACCCCGATAAGGGAGAGCGGAAGCACACATAGGATAATGACCGGTTGACGGAAATTGCCGAATAAGGCTACCAAAATCACGACCAGCATCAAGAAAGCCAAAGGAAAGAATTTGGCAATGGCCTGCATTGCTTCACCTTGGTCTTTGTATTGGGCGTCCCAAAAGAAGGTATACCCTTCTGGCAATTCTATGGCTTCTATTTCTTTCCGTATTTCTCCATGTACTTCGGCCATGGTGTGTCCCGGTTTTACTCCGCACATGGCGGCCATGGACAACTGGCGGTTATAGGTACGTATCTGTGGAAACTCCCAAGTGGTTTCAATCTTTTCCGTCACTTGCGACAGAGGTGCTGAATGTTCTCCGTTCCAAACAGAGAAATCACCTAAAGACTGGGCGTCCGTAATATGGACTCCTTCCGATTTCAGTAATACGGGTACTTTCTTTTCGTTATCCCGATAAATTCCTACGGGAGTCCCGTCACTGATAGACTTGACAGATTGCATCATTTGCGCTTTGGTAATGCCTAGCGCACCGGCTTTTACCGGGTCGTAGACGGGGCGAATCATCAGGGCCATATTTCCCCATTCGTTACGGGCATCCGCGACTTTGGGATTGCGCCGCATGATTTCTATGGCTTTTCCTGCCAGTGAATCCAGTACGGCAGGGTCCGGTCCCAAGAAACGGGCCTCGATGACGGCTTCCGTCAAAGGGCTAAGTTCGAACTTGTTCACTTTTATCAGTGGCTCGGGATACTTCTGACGGATGGAGTCTTGCAGCAACGCGTGCAGTTGCCTGGACTCTTTCGAGGTCTTGCACTTCACCAATATCTGTGCATAGTTGGACTGAGGACCGAAAGCTACATTAGACAGATAGTAACGAGGCGGAGTGCGGCCTATGTAGGTAGAAACCATTTCCGTTTCTTCGTGTCCGCGAATATAGTCCGCCAAGTTACTTGCCATACGGTCTGTTTCGTTGATGTTCGTTCCTTCGGGCAACCACATATCTACGGTAAAGTATTGTTTGTCTAGCGCAGGTACAAACACTTTGGGGATAAATTTGAAACTCCAGGCAGAGAGTATCAGCATAACTACCAGTGAACCGATAGTGACCGACCGATGGCGGAGTACCCAGTGCAGGGCGTTGCGGAAGCGATTGTAATATTTTCCGTCGAATAAAGCCGATTTCAGTTCCTCGGGACGCGGACGACGGACAAACTCCTGTATAAAGAAAGGGGTCTGCGTCAGTGCGAACACCCAGCTGAACATCAGTGATACTCCAATGACCACAACCAATGAAGATAGCAATTCACCTGTGATATGTGGTGAATAATAGATAGGGAGGAAGGTAAGAATAGCGATGACAGTTGCCGCCAACAAGGGCAAAGCGGTAGCAGAGCAGGCACGCATGATAGCTACACGCTTCCGCATTCCGCGCTCCATGTTGATTAAGGCTGAGTCTGAAACCACGATAGCATTGTCTACCAACATTCCCATGGCGATAATGATGGCGGCTAATGACATTCGTTGAAGTGCGATGCCGCAAGCCATCATGACAATGAGAGTGGCGAAGATGGAAAAAATCAGTCCGCTACCAATCAAAGTACCATTCTTGAATCCGATGAAAAATAATAGAATGGCTATAACGGTTAGAACGGAAATGATGAGGTTCAAGATAAAGCCTTGATTGGCAACGTCTGATTCATATCCTTGGTCATAGATGGAGGTCAGTTCATATCCTTGGGGCATGGATTGCGATAATTCGTCAATTCTTTTTTTCACGGCTTCTGCCATATCCACTACGTTTCCGGTAGGGACGGTAGAGATGGCAATGCCTACGGCCGGATGACCGTCAATGCGCATCAGGTTGCTGGCAGGTGTCTGATAACTTTCTTCTATCCGTGCTATATCGGCGAGGCGGAAATGTTCGCCTGAGCGTGAAACGATAGTCAGGTCTCTGATGTCATCCAATGAATAGAAATTTCCGGTAGACTCGATGCGCAGCCGGTTTTGTCCGGCATCAATTCCTCCTGCATCCACTACTTTGTTCTGTGCCTCGAATGCTCGGGCTATATCAGAGGTGGTGATTCCACTTTGTGTCATGACGGACGGGCTGACAGATACGTCGATAGTGGGTGTCTGTACTCCGTAGATTTCCACTTTGGCTACATCCTTTACTTTCAGGAGCTCATTCTTGATGATTTTAGCCTCGTCTTCCAGTTCCCTATAGGTATGACCGTTTCCGGTGAGGCCATAGAAAACGCCTAATACATCCCCAAAGTCATCATTGACGACCGATGGACCTGCTCCGGCGGGAAGTTTGCCTTGTACATCGTTCACTTTGCGGCGTAACTTGTCCCAGAGTTGTTGCATTTCGTCTGCACGGGTTTCCTTTTTCACATATACGGTGATTTTGGAGAGTCCGGCCCGGTTCTCTGTTTTCAGATAATAGAGCTCACCAAGAGACTGGATGGATTCTTCCAGAATATCGGTTACCTGAGATTGTACTTCGGAGGGCGATGCTCCGGGGTAAGGAGTCAGTACGAGTGCTTGTTTGATGGTAAAGGGGGCGTCTTCCAGTTTTCCCATTTTGATGTAGGAGAACAGACCGCCGGCCAGTATCAAAACCAATAATAAGAGGGTGACTGACTTTTTTTGTAGAAAGTATTTTACTAATTTCATATTTGTTTTTTTCTTTGTCTTATTACGTTTTTGTTGACCGTAGGGGCGGACCCATGTGTCCGCCCGATAACAATTGGCAATACCCATAACTATATGCATTCGGGCAGACACATGGGTCTGCCCCTACGGTGGGGCATTACAGTTCGGTTGCGTTGATTTTCATTCCATCCGAGAGAAAACGGAGTCCGCTTGTCGCTACGATTTCATTGGGATGCAAACCTTCGGTGATAGCTACATAGCCATTCGGTAACAAATCTCCTTTCTTTACTTTTCTTCGGTTTACCTCTTGGGTATTTGTATCGACTACCCATAGATAGTCACCTTCCGTGGGACGATGGCAAAGAGCCGTTTGAGGGACAGCCACCCCTTTGGAGGCATCTGTTGTTATAGAGGAGCGGTTCAGCATGGCTTTGCCGGACATGCCTGCCAGTAATTTTCCTTCTTTGTTAGGAAGTAAAGCGGTCAACAGATAAGAGAGGTTGTTGCGGGTGGTTCCTTTGGAAACTTCCGCTATCTGTGCTTTATATACTTTATCGGGTTGTGCATCGAATCGTACTTGTATCGTATCCAGTGCCTGCGCTGCATAGGCAATATCCTGAGTGACATAGATTTCCAGTTTAAGTTGGTCAATATCAATAAAAGAAATGACGGGCTGGGTTGCTTTTACATCCTGAAATTTCTCTATATATACCTCACCTACATAACCATTGAACGGAGCGATAAGGCGTGTATCCTCCAGTTCGTATGAAGCGGTATCGAAAGCTGTTTTGGCGGTGGTATAGTCCGCTTTTGCCTTTTCGTAGGAACTTGCCGAGATGTTGCCCTTATCATATAACTTTTGTATACGTTCAAACTCTGCCTTTGCCTGATGGTAGACTGCCTCGGCACGTTCTTTGCGGATGCGGAAATCGCGCGGGTCTATTTCGGCTATGATGCTGCCTTGTTTGTATCGGTTACCGGCATATACATCAAAACGGTCAATGGGGCCGCCCACCCGGAAGGATAACTCGGAAGTGCGGAAAGGTTGGGCGATAAAGGAGAACTCTTTGTCGTCCTGATGTGAAACGGGGACAGCTTGTGCGGTCTTTACAATAAAGTCTTGTTTCTTTTCATTACCTTCGGCGGCACAGGAAGAAAGTAGTGCGGCGAGGCTTAGTAATAGCATAGAATGTACGTTTATCTTCATATTTTGTCTTTTAAGTTTGCGACAAAAGTAAGAAGTGTGTGGGTACTAAATAGGAAAGAAGATGCTGAAGCCGGAAAAAATAGAAACAGAAAGGGAAATATACAGATAAAGGTGGAGGTGATTTATTCTATATAAATCATCTTTTTAGTCATTCCACCATCAATCGTTATGTTTTCGCCATTGATAAAATCATTTTCTTCTTGACAAAGAAACAAGCACATTCGGGCAATATCTTCCGGTTTTCCCACCCGACCGGAGGGATGCTGTGCGTGGTCCTCGGGGCGGAGAAGCCCATACTCTTGTGTCTGTATCCATCCCGGTGAGATAGAGTTGACAGTGATATGCTGATTGGCAAGCGATAAGGCAAGTGCGTGGGTGAGCGAATAGATTCCTCCCTTTGAGGCAGCATAACCTTCACTTCCCGGTTCACTCATTAAATGGCGCGTGGAACAAATATTAATGATTCTGCCATAATGCTGCGGAGAGTCTTGAGCTTTGCGGTGGATGGCAAGAAGTCTTGAGGTTATAAACACCGGTCGGAGATTGATGGATAAGATTCGGTCAAAGTCTTCTACACTTGTTTCGGTGAGGTCAGAAAACAGGCTTACTCCGGCGTTATTGATTAAGATGTCTATATCTCCCCACCTTTCTATGAGTGCTAGCATACAACTTTCCAGTGCTTCTCTATTTTGTATGTCTACAGGATAGAATGCAGCTCCTGTTTCTTTGGCAGTTTGCAGTCCCGATGTTTCATCTTTGTCGCAAAACGCTACCGGACAACCTTCCTGTCTGAATGCTTTTACGATAGCCTTACCGATGCCGTTGGCTCCTCCGGTTACAAAGACTCTTTTGGAGTTCGCTTTCTTGGGAGTATGTTTGGGTGTCTTTTGCCAAGCGGCCTTTTTAGCTTGATATTGTTCGAACTGTCTTTCTATATAGTTGTCTGCCATGGTTATTGAGAAATTTTAATCATCCACTGTAGGGGGCAGAAAATTTCCGCCCTACAGTGGATATTATTTAGATTATTCCCACTCTATAATATGGGCTTGTTGATTATCAGTATTATACATTATATTTCTCATTAGTAGGGTACATTTTTAGGGTACGATTACTACAAACTGGTTGAGGCTAACACTCTGGAGATTAGGCTCATTTTTAAAATTTCAAATGAATTAATCTGAAATGACACCTCTGCAAGTTTTGCGCAAAGATACGGCTTTTTACTGGATAATTCACTATAACACTATATCAAATATTTCTTTGGGATGGTTTATAGTGCAAATCTCTGAGATTTGTTTCAGTTCCTCATTTCCCCACAGACAACCAACAAATTCCACCCCATATTCTAGGCAAGCCTTATAATCGTCAACCTCATCACCTATATATATTATGTCAGATTTTAGAATATGGTGAGTTTGCAAAATGCTATCTATAGCAACTTGCATTACCTTTTTCTTTCGTGCTAGATTCTCCATTGGATAACCTTGTCTATATCCATAAACATTTTCTAGTGGTATGTTGAGTTGGAAATACTGGATAACCTTTTTAATAGTAGAACCTACATTGCCACTAACTATATATATAATGTATTGCTCTGATAACTGCTGAACAACTTCCTTTATACCTTCATATAGAGAAAACTCAGATATATGTTTCTGTACCTCTTTATAGTTCTTACCGTATTGTTTTGCTATGGATGAATCTATCAATGTCATATCCATGTCAAACAAAATTATTTTCTTTCCTTCTGTTCCCATAGTGCAAAGTTAGTTATTATTCAGTCAGCTTCTAACATTCACTTTTAATTGATTTAACCTAAAAATGAAAGTCGTTATAACCTCATCAGACTACAACGACCCTCAATATGCCATTTACGTGCTTATTATCAGTACATTATGCTATTTTCTCAATATTCACTTACTTGCAAAGGTGAATATTAGAGGTATCTATCAGATACTTTGCGATAATAATAGCCATTGCCATACTCCAAACGTTGATTGTTTATGTCCATATCTATATAAGTGTCTCCACAATAAATTGTATTTCCACTTATACGATAGGCACCTTTGGCTACGGTTGTTCCACAATCTGTTGCTACTAATTGCTGACTTTCTCTATCAATGCAAACTTTTGCATTGACTCTCATTGCCCCCAAAGCCGTTGAAACAGTTGTGTTAAGTTCCCATATACCATTAATCCATTCAGGCCCCATCCGCTCTTCATCTAAACGCATTTGATTTTCTTCGGCTTCTTCTCGTATCCATTCTTCATTGTTGGCAAGTTGTTCATTCGTTTCTAACTTACCAGTTCCAATACTGTTGCCATAAACCTTAAACTCAGAGATACACAAATCATTCCATTTTCGACCGAAATAATATCCATCGCTATTTTTTGTTGAGAATATTAGACCTATTTTATTTGTTGGCTTGGAATTATCAAAGTTGGGACTTACAACTAAACTTTGAGATTCAACAGTATCTTTTAATTTTCCTCTGTAAATTATATCGCTCTCATTGGGAAATTCCTCTATCATATAATCTACCCTATAAACAGTAATCCATGCAGCACGAGTGTTATTAAAGAAAGAAACCTCATCCTTTCCATATCCATTAACAATCACCACTTCACTAACTGTATTGCAATTTACAGTAAAAATAGGTCCAAACAAAGCATCACAATCATAGATAGGACTATCAAGGTTTACTGCCCAAGCCGTTTTTATATTGTCATCTATAAGATTATCTGCTGTGTATTTAGCAACTTTACTGGATGGCAAATAATATCCACATTCTGCTTTGGATATACTAATTTCGTGTGCATTAGTTTGAAACTCACTTTTTTCATCTTTTGAATCATTAGACTCCTCTATTTCTATTGGAATAGAGTTGTTCTTTTTTGAAGATAATGTATGGAAATATAAACCAAAGCCGAATGCAATAACGACTATAACCAAAGTAGCAAATATCCAAAACGCACTTATTACATTCTTTTGCGATTGTTGCCTTTGTTGACTCATAATTTATTTTTTTATAAAATGTGTGATATAAAAATTTTATTTGCCAATACCATCTCCATTCACGTTGTTAAAACGATGTTGAACGAAGAAAATATCCAGTCCTTATCATATTAATCACGTCTAAATACAATTCACGAGGATATCGAGAAGTTGCATTTATCCAATCTCCTGTACGATAATCCCTATAACCCGATTTTATAAGTTTTCCATTATTATCAAATGACATAATTATATTTTCTTGACCATCTTCCTCAATAGACCAATTACCTATAGGTTTTCCGTCTGCATTGTATTCACCAGAGCATTTTACTAAAAAATTATCTTTATAGAATATTTTTTTTAATTTTCCATTTTCAAAGGTTCCACAAAAATAACTGCGACGTGGCCTATTTAGATTTCCTATGGATATGTCGAATTTTACAGGTAGGCCATTTTCATTAAAGAATATTTCGCTATGAATACCATCGTCATAAGTGCCAGCAGGAATATCCCAAGTCCATAATCCTACTTGTTTGTTATTTTTAAAATATCCCTTAGCGTTAGCATTTGTGCCATAAGGGCCTTGTGCTTTTCGAGAAAATGAAAATTTCCCTTCAAAAATTCTACTGCCATCAAGTGCTTCTTTGTACTGATAATTTGCAATACCATCTACTGCACTATAATTTTCGCCATAACCAAAACCTTTTAATTTGAAATCTCCATTATATGTTTTTAAGTTATTATCAAAAGTAATAGACTCCAAAAATAAATCTTCTAGCGTACCATATTTCACAAGAACATTGGGGTCATACGCAAAATAAAATGACACAACATTACTGATATGTCTAATTTCGAAATAGGTTTGGTGGCTTTTCTGTCGTTTTATTTCGTTTTTTGCCTCTTGCTCTTGTACTAATTTTGTGTCCAACTCAGTCCAAGACATTGTCGGATGTGTAAAGAAATAATGCTGTGCTGCCTTTCCGAATTTATACTCTTCATCGTCATTACTTCCTGATATCGTTTCTTTATTCCTTTCCATTTGTTTATCATTAAACCCCGACTCTGCAAGTATATATAATGTATCAACGGGAATCTTTAGCTTCTCTGATATTATATTTGCACTTTCGTTTAAATCATTTGACAAATAATACCAGTAGTAATTACCATTTATCTTCACTGTATAAAGTCCAGCTTGTTTGAGTCGTTTTCTTAGAGAATTAATTTGTTCTTGTGTAAAAAAAACTCTTTGGGAAGCTGATGTTAATAGAGATATATCATTACTTAGTACATTTTCTTTATTACTGCTGGGTTCGGAAAGCATATACTCGGCAAACATATATAATGTATCAACTGGAATTTTTAGTTCCTGCGATAAGCTATTTACTCCTTCGTCTGAAATGTTAAACAACTTTTTCCAAAAAGATTTATCATTTGTATTTACTACTATATGAAGACCAGCTAGTTTGAATCGCTTTCTTAGAGAATATATTTGTTCTTGCGTTAAATGCTCTTTTTTAGAAGCATTACGACTATCTTGGGCAAATAATAAAGATGGTGTTAGCAGAAATATCAATATAAAAAATGCACTACAAAGTTCCTTGATTTTATCAATATAAGTATGATGTTTGTCATATTGGGGTTTGCTTCCTTTATAAGTAAATTCCGCTTTAACATCATTACTATCAATCATGATGTTTTTTGTTAAAGTTTCAACTCCACCTTTAGGGAGTGTTGCCGTTCTTTCTTCAAGAATACGACCATCTTTCTTTTGTATTAATTGAAACGTTCCAATAGGTGCATTACAATTAGGACAATTAACTAAATCGTTATCGTCAAAAAAAACACCGCATTCATCACATTCAAATTGTGCCATAGTAAATTTACATTGCATCTATGGCTCTGTAATGCAATTTAATTGTAAATGATTGAAGCCACACAAAGAAAGTGGAGCCATATTTCCACATATCTTATTGGAGTGGCCCTAGGAAAGCCAAGAATACAGATAAGTGAAACGGACTCCACTTTGACTGTATATCAAGGTTGTTGATAATACAAGCCAAAGAGAGCATCATTCACCTTCATTCTGTATTCTATTGGTTGAAATTTCCTAGGTTTCTCCAATACGAATGAAGCGAAAACGCTTTCTATGTATGTCTGCACACCCCTAGTGGGTTTGCAGATGCAAAGTTAGCAATTTTCCGTGAAAGATGCTCTATATATGGCTATTATTTAATAGGTGCTACCTAAAAATCCAGTAAATCGTATGTTTCTAAAAGTTCTTTTTCTCGTAATCCAAGGTAGATTTTTGTAATTGCTACACTGGAATGGTTGAATAATTCTGAAAGTTTCACCAGTGCCATCTGTGCATTTTCGCCACTACTTTCAAAAACTTTCCTACCAAAAGCCTTCCTCAACGAGTGGCAGGAAAAGTTATCTATCTTGATATTATATTGCCTCTTTATCTCTTTCAATCGTACATTGATACGCTGTGTGGACATCACCACATTTTTCCTACTAAGAAAACAAGCCTCATCCATATTTTTTATTTCAAGTGCCTCAAAACACTGTTGGATATGCTTTTGAAAGTCTGAATTGATTTTAATGATTCTACGTTTCCCTGTCTTTTGCTCATTTATAACAAACATATCATTCTGCAATAACATTGCCCATGTGAGCTTTCTAAGGTCTGACACACGAATTCCAAAGAAACAACCACAACCAATAAAAAGGCTCATTCGGAAATCACCATCACGATACAATTTTCTGATAAGATTAAGCATTACATTCCAATCAAGATAATCTGCTGTTGTATGGCTATTTCTTACGCTCATTTTCGTGGGTTTTAATTGTTAGTGAATGATATTATTATCAATATTGATGTAATTAGTTGATATTTAGATTATATTCAAATTTATGAATTAGTGAATATTTGGGGAAGCTATGCCACCTCCCCATTTTTCTATTTAGAATACCTGCACTAGATTTTCCCATCGGAAACTTCTCCATTCTCCAATCTCAACATCAAAATATGCCGTTGTTTTGAATGCCTCACGGCTTACACCTCTACCGTTAGTCTTTGCACTGGCTATGTTGCTTTGTGTTGTTCCCCAAGCCTCTCTATATGAACCGTCCTTTTTCTTGAAAATGAAGTGTGCCACACCGTTAGCAAGTTTCACCTTGAGGGTGTCGATGAGCATTGCTTTCATTACTCCCATTTCATTTGATTGTGTACGAGTTGCAATAACTGTTGCTCTATTGACTGTTGAATTGTTGATGACGATTGCGTTTATCATATCTGTTATTATTTAATTATTACTTCTGTTTGACAATGCAAATATAGGCATTTATTTACTATATGCCAAATATTCATAGCTAAAGAATACTAAAGTTGTTCATATATTTAATTTATGCCTTATTTTTAGTACCTTTGCTTATTAATACATAAAATCAATGAGTATGGATAAAACCAAGCAAGAAAGAAAAGTAATACATCTCCAACTGGACAATGAACATTTTTATTATGGCAGTATTGCATCATTGTTTGAGGACTACGATGAGGCTAAATTGGGATTTAGCTATTATAAAGTGAAGAATTTCTTAGGAAAACTTGGAATAATGGAAAATGAAAAGTGTACTATTAGACAAGGAGTATTAAAAGCCAAACAAGGAGAAAGAGGTCGCAAAAAACTAATAGATGAGAAAAAGTAAGATAATATATAACCCGCAGCTCTCGGTAAAGGAAAATGCTGAAAATAATCACGTTTCCGAATCTGCTGTTAGGTGGTATATCCGCACAAATGGTATTGATAGAAAACGTGATAATGCCATTATTATTCAAAGAGCCATAAACGAACTTAGAAAAAAGCAACCTGACATTTCCATCAAAGAACTTTCAGAGCAATTAAAAGTATCTATAAACACTATTAAAAAACATCTCAAATCTGTTAGTTATACATCAGAAAATAATAGTTCTAAACTATCAACATTTGACACGTCTTCCAAAAAGTTTTTAATCTCTACAGTTTCCGATAATCAACATGAGATATTAAATAACATCTTACGCCTCCATGTAAAACGAAAACAGATAGATTGTGATTTGACATATAGTATCGGATGCTTTTATAAACATCTGCCTCAACCTATATTCAAATATGACAAATACCCCCAAACAGAGGATAGTTTGCCATTGGAAATGGCTCTTGATTTAGAGGCTAATACACTACATTCTATTGTGATTGATTTACCGTTTATCATTAGAAATAATAAAGGAGGCAAATCTATCAACACCTGCAAAATTGCTAATAGATTCAACTCATTCAATTCCGCTAAGGAATTGTATGATGCCAATGATAGTATATTATCTTTGGCATATGATAAGTTGGGAAAAAGTGGTATCTTGATAGTCAAGACAATGGATGTTATCTTTGCAGGTAAGCAACATTGGGTTGCTAATTATGTTATCAATAAAGCAACTGATTTGGGATTTGAAATGATAGATTTGTTTATACTCATCGCCAACAAGAAACTGCTTCGTTCAGATGGTTGCATTCAACATCATGCTAGGAAATTTCACTCATATTTCTTAGTGTTTAAGAAGTAGAACTATGCTGATAGTTTGAGATACACTTTCTCTATTGCCTCTTGTTTATGGTCATTGCTTATGATATCATTCTCCCATTGCATATCTATCCATTTTTCTGCATCTTCTGCTATATCGCTCCACCTATCACTGCTAACGTACAAATCTACATTATATAGTAGATTATTTAGGGTGGATGTAAATTGTTGTAAGTTCTTGGGCGTGCTGACATTAAAAACATTGGAGATATGATAAGTTTGTATCATATCCTCTGTAATTTTGTCCAGCTGAATATTCCAACCTTTTAGTTGATGATTGTGTGATAATTCATAAAGTTTCGATTGATATAGTTCTATTTCCTCAGTTGGAATATATTCACAAGCATATTCTATTTCCTGTTGTACAGAACTATACATATCCAATGCTCGTATATAATCAGATTCGTTGGCATAGTCAGCTAATAACGAATCTAACCTATCTTTGTAAGTATCATGTAAAGGAGATTTGGTTGAAGTTGTATTATCTATAGTAGAATTGTTATTTATATTTTGAATGTTATCTATAGTTGAGGTACAATCTTGTACTATCAAATCTCTATCTTGTTGGTACAATGTTGTACTATTGTTTTCTATCTGCTGATACAATACTGTACTGTCTTCAATACTCTTTTTACTAGTTCTCTTGGCTGTTATAATCATTGAAGATTGTATAAGTTGAGGTATTGCCTTATCGTTATAACTAGCAATCTTATCCCAACATATACGATAGTAATTAGCTTGCTTGCCCTTATTGCTGTATATGATTTCAATAAACCCTTCCGACTGCAATGTCTGCAATATCAATCTCACATCCTGCAAATTCTTCTTTCTGAATATATCAGCAAACTCTTTCACTGGTTTGTAAAAACTGCCATCATTACCAATCTTCTTATGCTCAATCCAATAACTTTCCTGCTGTATCAATACAGCTAACATCTTCAACAAATCACTATCAAGGGCATAAATAAGTTTGGTGGGTAGTCTTGTAAATGGTATATCTTTCATCTTCATTTCAATTTAAGTTAAACTGCTTATTACTATTCATCCTTTGGCTTGTTTGGTATGGTCTTCCAGTAATTTTTCATCCCATTGGATATGTTTTCTTTGTGTTCCATACTTTTACCTCTGTTTTTAAGTGATTGACTGATTTTTGCTTTCGTCATATCACTGAGTTCTCTGTACTTTCGTTTGTTATCATTCATATTCTCAATTATTTGAATTATTATTTTTTACATATATACCATAAATAGCACAAAGTACAAAAAGAATAGATGATTTAGTAAGTTAAATTTTAAAATCTAGGATTTTTTTGAGAAACGTATGGCATTCCAAATGCCTCTATTATATCTACTTACAGTAGCTTCAGAAAGCGAGGATACATAGCTGTGAGTACATTGAAAAAGAGGATGTTAAATAAAATAACACCCTCTTAAATGATACTGAACGCAAAATAACCCACGTACAGATATATTATAGCAAACTTTTATTTGAAAAATTCTCTTGCCATTTCAACGTATTCTGATTTTTCGACACATATATATTTTCTGAAATTCTCTTCTGTTGTGTGTCCAGTAAAGTTCATTACAAGCCTTGCGTTTCGACAACGTAGATATAGGTTGGTTGCAAAACTACGCCTTGCAGTATGGCTACTGATTAGTTCATACTTTTTCTTTTCCTCAATTACAACTTTACCACCAACATTCTTCTTTATATAAATGGTCTGATCTATACCTGCAAACTCTCCTATCTTTTGGAGTTGTTCATTAAACCTACTTTTATCTCTTGGAGTTGGGAATTTGCCATTATATTTTTTATATAGTTCAATTACGGTTGATGTTAAAGGAACCAGTACGGTCGTACCAGTTTTATGGGTATGTACTTCAACTGTCTTATTCTCTATATCCCAGTTAGATTTATTTAATGAAGAAAGGTCGCCATATCTTATGCCGATATGAGCAGCAATTATAAAAATATCTCTTGTTTCCTCATACTTAGCATTGGGATGTAGTTTTATAATGTCATCAAAATTTAGATTATAGATAGCATTGAGTTCATCTTCGTTCAAATATATATGCTGTACATCTGCTCCTTTTGACTTCCACGAATGGAAAGATTTGTCTGAAATCAATCCTTCTTCTTCGGCTTTCTTCAACCAAACTTTCATAACAGAAAAAGTCGCAGCTACCGTATTTGCCGAATACTCCTCAACCCCTAACATCCATTGTTCCATCTCACTCTCAAAATTCTTATTGAAAATTGAGAAAGATGAGGCTACCCAATGATTGTAATTTAAAAACCGTTCAAATCGTTTTAATACTATCTGATGATGTCCAACAGTCTTACTTTCGATGACTTTACTAGTTCTTCGTATAACCTTTTTAGGCATTTCATCTACAACCCTATGAAAAAAATCCAGTGGAGTTATGACTTTCTTTTCTTCTTCTTGTTTCTCTTTGCCATGTAATAATTCGATACGAACTTTAACCAGTCCTTTTATATTTATATCCTTATCACAATAGTTGGGATGATTAGGGTGAAGTACGATGGTATCTAAATCTCTTTCAAATAAATCAAGAAATTTATTAACCCTTTTCATTTGTCGTTGTAATGTTTGGGGTTGCTGATTGCTTACAATAGCACGATTAGTTTCCGTGTCCCAATATATGGGAGGAACCTTTACACCCAAACTAAGCTTATAACGTTTCCTATTGAAGGTAAACATAACATATAACAATGTAGCCTCTGTTTTATCGCTAATTGTCTTCAATGCGTAGTTGATTTTCAATCTTGCCATTGTACTGATGCTTTAAATCTCTGGCTAAATTACTTAAAATAATTGTACCCAGCAAGCGCAGGGTACAATTTTAGGGTACAATTTTAAGAAACTGGTTAAAAAAACAACCACTTAGCAATCAGTATATTCCGTGCTAAGTGGCTGATTTATATTAGATAGAATAGATTTTCTATTGAAAATCAGTATGGGTCAATTATTCCCACTCAATTGTGGCGGGTGGGTTGGAGGAGATATCATAGCAAACGCGGTTAACGCCTTTTACCTTATTAATGATATCATTTGAAACCTTAGCCATAAACTCGTAAGGAAGATGGGCCCAGTCAGCAGTCATGGCATCGGTACTGGTTACAGCACGCAGAGCCACGGCACGTTCATAAGTACGTTCATCGCCCATTACGCCTACACTTTGTACCGGCAACAGGATGACACCTGCCTGCCACACTTGGTGATAGAGGGCAATATCATTACCGTCGGCATCTTTTACCATCCAATCACGTAAGCCTTGAATAAAGATGTCGTCTGCATCCTGCAGGATGCGTACCTTCTCGCGGGTAATATCGCCTAAGATGCGTACAGCCAAGCCCGGACCGGGGAACGGATGACGGGTAATCAGATGTTCGGGTATGCCTAATTCACGACCTACACGGCGTACTTCATCTTTGAAAAGCCATTGCAAGGGCTCACATAGGCTAAGATGCATTTCTTCGGGCAGACCACCTACGTTGTGATGACTTTTGATAGTCTTTCCGGTGATGTTCAGACTTTCGATGCGGTCAGGGTAGATAGTACCTTGTGCCAACCATTTGGCATCGGTTATTTTATGTGCTTCGGCATTGAATACTTCTACAAAGTCACGGCCAATAATCTTACGCTTTTGTTCGGGATCAGTCACGCCTTCCAAGTCTTTAAAGAACTTGTCGCTGGCATCTACGCCGATTACGTTCAGACCCAGACATTCGTAATCATGCATCACATTCTTGAATTCATTCTTGCGCAACAAACCGTGGTCAACAAAGATACAAGTCAGGTTCTTGCCAATGGCACGGTGCAACAACACGGCTGCAACAGATGAATCCACACCTCCGCTTAGACCGAGAATAACGCGGTCGTTACCTACTTGTTCTTTCAAGGCTGCCACTGTGGTATCAACAAATGAACTTGCACTCCAGTCTTGCTTGCCACCGCAGATATCTACTACGAAGTTTTTCAGTAATTGGGTACCGTCTTCACTGTGGAATACTTCCGGATGGAACTGTACGCCCCATACTTTTTCTCCTTCTGCCTGATAAGCGGCGATAGCGACTTTATCTGTTGAAGCGATAATTTTGAAGTTATCAGGGATGGCAGTGATTGTATCTCCGTGACTCATCCATACTTGAGACTGTTCGCGGATGCCTTTCAGTAAGGGGTTCTCATGTTCGAAAGTAGAGAGATGGGCGCGTCCGTATTCACGTGTGCCGGCCGGTTCTACTTTTCCGCCATTGGTGTATGCCATAAACTGTGCGCCATAGCAGATGCCCAAAATAGGGTATTTCCCACGAATATTGCTTAAATCAACCTTGAATGCACTTTCATCGTAAACAGAGAAAGGGCTTCCCGACAGGATGACACCGATAACCGATGGGTCATCATGTGGAAACTTGTTGTAAGGCACAATCTCGCAATACATATTCAGTTCGCGGACACGACGGCCGATAAGCTGTGTGGTCTGTGAACCGAAATCGAGAATAATGATTTTTTCTTGCATATTATTATGATATGTAAATGTTTTCGTGCCGCAAAGATACTCAGAAAAACTATAAATCCGTCATACCATAGAGGCATTTTTATAGTTGAGTGTAAAAAACTTCATGCTTTGGTATGCTGTAGCTTCATCTTGTCTTCACAATGGAAGCACTTCTGAATATATATAAGAATGTGTGGAACTACACATATTTTATATGCATAGGCCCACACATACGAATGTGTAAAAAATCCCTTTCTATCCTAAGAGCTTTCCTGTTATTTCCGGTCTGCCTGTTCTTTCAACAAATCGCGGATTTCGGTTAACAGCACCTCTTCTTTACTTGGGGCAGGAGGGGCTGCAGGAGGAGCCGGAACTTCTTCCTTCTTGCGGTTCAGGCGGGCGAGCAATCTGATAAATAAGAATATAGAGAAAGCGATAATGATAAAATCAAACGTGGCCTGGAGGAAATTTCCATAATTGAGGGTTACGGCGGCTTTCTCTACGCCATCCACCACTTCGGCAGGCTTTAATTGTAGTTTTAAATCTGTGAAGTTTACACCGCCGACCAACAGCCCGATGGGAGGCATAATAACATCCGCAACGATGGAAGAGACAATCTTTCCAAATGCACCACCGATGATAACACCGACTGCCATGTCAATAACGTTTCCACGCATGGCAAACGCTTTAAAGTCTTGTAAAAAACTACTTTTTCCCATTTTTTTTTATTTTAATATGAAATTATGCGCGAATATAAAAACAAATTCTTATTTTTGCACCGCGTTTAGGAAATAAATACTAA
>OGDN01003090.1_pt1 | contig 18768 bp, 9 predicted proteins | sample 1570271 | NCBI WGS metagenome assembly OGDN01 (sample SAMEA4384481, study PRJEB24528) | human gut metagenome | reverse complement strand
GCCTGCTCACCGAAGAGGTCTGTCTCTGTCTCTGTTCTGAATGTTGTCTCAAGAATACCAGCTCTTGCTCCACCGATTCCAAGACCATAAGCAAGTGCAAGATCCTGAGCCTTACCTGTTGCATCCTGATATACAGCGATCAGACAAGGTGTACCCTTGCCAGCCTGATACTCACTACGTACTGTGTGACCAGGTGCCTTAGGTGCAATCATTGTTACGTCGACATCCTTAGGTGGAATGATCTGGTTGAAGTGAATATTGAAACCATGTGCGAACATAAGCATGTTGCCCGGCTCAAGGTTCGGCTCAATATCGTTCTTGTAAAGGCCTGCCTGCAACTCATCGTTGATCAGAATCATGATGATATCTGCACGCTTTGCTGCTTCTGCAGATGTATATACTTCAAATCCCTGTGCCTCAGCCTTAGCCCATGACTTGCTTCCCTCGTAAAGACCGATGATGACGTGGCATCCGCTGTCCTTCAAGTTCAAAGCATGTGCATGACCCTGGCTACCATAGCCGATGATTGCAATTGTCTTGCCATCCAACAGTGACAGATTACAATCTTCCTGATAAAAAATCTTTGCTGACATTATCATATCCTCCTGATTTTGTAAAAAATATTTATCGTTACTACTTAATCGTAAGTAATGACCTTAGTTTCCGCTTACAGCGCCTCTTGTAAGACCTGTCAAGCCTGTACGTACCATCTCGGAAATCTCGAACCCATCCAGAAGCGAGATAAATGCTTCAATCTTGTTGACATTTCCTGTAATCTCTATCATAACGGAATCCGTTGATACATCAACAACCTTTGCACGGAATACATCCGTCAGGGAAATAATCTGCTGTCTCTCTTCCAGACTTGCCTTGATCTTGACAAGCAGAAGTTCACGGCATACAGACTCTCCATCTTTCAGTTCCGTAATCTCGCAGACATCCTCCAGCTTCAGAAGCTGTTTTTTGATCTGGCTCAAAATACGATCATCGCCGCTCACGGCAACCGTCATACGGGAATATCTTGGATTCTCTGTCACGCCAACTGATAAGCTGTCAATATTATATCCTCTACGGCTAAACATTCCGGACACACGGCTCAGTACACCGGATGTATTATCTACCAAAAGGGATAAGACCATTTTTTTCATAAAATGTTCCACCTTTCTCCTATTATTTCGTCAAAAATTATTATCTGCTATTTTAACCCTTTGTTACTTGTCTGTCAATAGTTTGTCAACAAGCTTTACCGCCTCGTTTGCATCCTTAGAGTAACCGTCTGCCCCGATCTCATCTGCAAAATTCTGCGATACAACGGCACCTCCGATGATGACCTTATAAGGAAGGTTATTTGCGCGCACATACTCAACGGCATCCTTCATCCGCATCATCGTCGTTGTCATAAGCGCAGATAATCCGATGATATCGGCATGCTCTTCCTTCGCTGCCGCAATGATCTTGTCAAGCGGCACATCCTTGCCTAAATCCACAACCTTGTAGCCGTAGTTTTTCAGCATCAGGACAACAAGGTTTTTACCGATATCGTGGATATCACCCTCGACCGTCGCCATAATGACTGTACCCTTCGGCTTGGCATTCTCTTCGATATGAAGCAGCGGCGTGATGTATTCGATTGCAAGATCCATCGCTGTCGCACCCGCAATGAGCTGTGGCAGGAAATATTTCTTCTGTTCAAACAACTCGCCAACCTTGTTGACTGCCGGAATCAGATCCTCATCAATGATTGTCTGCGGATCTTTGCCCGACTCTAATTCCTTCTTTACATTCTCCACGATACTGCCTTTGTTACCCTTTACAACATCGTGATAGACACGGCTTCCTTCTTCGGACACACCTGCCACATTCTTGGCAGCCGTCTGTTCGGTCTGGGATAAAGCGACTACATTTTCCACATAAATATTATCCGAATTCTCCTTGGCAAGCAGCAGATCTGCCGCAAGGCTCGCATTCACAAGCATTGCCTGTCCCGGATTACAGATTGCCATTGTCAGACCGTTTGCGATCGCCATCGTCAGAAATGCGGTATTGACGTTGATTCGCTCTGGCAGTCCGAAGGAAATATTGGACAGACCACAGATCGTCGGAATCTGCAGTTCATTCTTACAATAGGCAATCGTATCGAGTGTTTCAAGTGCCGCCATCCGGTTTGCACCAACCGTTGCAACCAGACCATCGATGATCAGGGAATCGCGTGACAAGCCTTCCTCGTCCGCGATCTCTAGCAACCGGCGGATAATCTCTTTCTTCTCATCAAGATTCTCCGGCAAGCCCTTGTCCGAAAGCGGAAGGAGTATCGCCATCGCACCATATTTCTTTGCAATCCGCATAAGCGGGCGGCATTTCTTCTCTTCTAATGAAATCGAGTTAATAAGCGCACGTCCCGGATAGATACGGAGTGCTGCTTCGATAATCTCGACATGACTCGAATCAATACAGAGCGGAAGATTCGTCACAGAAATCACTTCGTAAACAGCACGCCTCATCATTTCCAGCTCGTCAATGCCGTTCATACCCATATTGATATCGAGAATCTTCGCCCCACGTTCCGTCTGTTCTTCTGCCATCTGTACAACCATATCCATGTTTCCTGCACGAAGCATCTCCTGCAGTTTTTTCTTTCCGGTCGGATTGATACGTTCCCCGACGACTAAAAAATTGCCATCGAGATGGATTTCCTGTACTGCACTCTCACTGGATAATACACGGGTACAGACTGGTTTCGTTGCCTCCGGCTCCACGGAGCGGACAACCTTCTTCAGCATCTCGATATGCTTCGGTGTCGAACCACAACAGCCACCCACAGCTCTCGCTCCGGCTTCCACCAAAGCGCGTCCATACTCAGCAAACGTCTCCGGTGTCATTGTATATTTCGTCTCGCCATCGATCAGCTCCGGCATGCCATTGTTTGGCTTCGCAAATACCGGAATCGTTGCGTACCGCACCATACGCTTGATCAGTGCTTCCATCTCCTTCGGTCCAGTCGAACAGTTGATGCCAACCGCATCGACGCCAAGCGACTGCAGCACGATCACAGACGCCTCTGGTGTCGAGCCGAACAACGTCTTTCCATCGCTGTTAAAGGTCATGCTTACCATGATTGGCAGATTACAGACCTCTTTAATGGCGATCACGCATGCACGCGCCTCCGCAAGGCTCATCATCGTCTCTACAAAGAACAGATCGACACCTGCCTCCACGAGGATCTGTGCCTGTTCCTTATATACATCCACCAGTTCCTCAAACGCCAGATCACCGACCGGCTGAAGCTGTCTGCCAGTCATCGTCATATCACCCGCGATAAATCCACGATGATTCTCCTGTGCGATTGCCGTCCGCGTCAGGTCAACTAACTGCATGTTCATCTCGCGAATCTTATCCTCGAGATGATATTCGGCAAGCTTGATCCGGTTCGCCGTAAAGGTCGGCGCAAGCAGAATATTTGTTCCTGCCTGAATATATGCGCGCTGCAATTTGATCAGGTGCTGAGGATGCTCCAGAATCCATTTCTCCGGGCATACACCAACCGGCATGCCTGCCTGCATCAGGTTACTTCCGGTTGCACCATCTAACATAACAATTCGTTCTTCAAATAATCTGTGAAAAATCTTTCTATCCATAATTTTGTCTTATCCTATTTCTGTAATAAATTTGTATATCAGTGTCTGGAAATCTTCTGCAATCTTATTCGCAGTTTCCTGCACTTCCTTGTGGTTTAATTCTCCGGTGCTCATACCTGCCGCCATATTCGTGACACATGATACACCAACGATCTTCATACCAGCATGCCGTGCTGCCATCGCCTCACACGCGGTACTCATACCAACCAGATCTGCACCAAGTGTCCGGTACATGCGGATCTCCGCCGGTGTCTCATAGTTTGGTCCGGTCGCCTGCAGATAAATGCCTTCTTCCAGAGTAATTCCCTGCGCCTTCGCCACTGAATCCAACTTTTTTCCAAGCTCTACGTCGTACACATGACTCATATCCGGGAACCTCGTACCAAGTGCTTCCATATTTGCTCCAATCAATGGGGATGGCACAAACGACGTAATCTGATCCGTGATCCGTACCAGCGTCCCCGGCTTGTACGACGGATTCATGCCGCCTGCCGCATTCGTAAGAATTAAAATCTCCGCGCCAAGCATGTGCATCACACGCACTGGCATCACAACCTCCTGCATCGAATACCCTTCGTAATAATGCACACGTCCCTTCATGATCAGCACCGGGCAATCCCCGACTTTTCCAAGCAGGAAACATCCAGCATGCCCTGCCACTGTCGATACCGGGAAATGTGGGATCTCACCATATGGGATCTTCGCATCAATCGTCAGACGATCTGCAAAATCGCCCAGTCCCGAGCCAAGCACGAGCGCTACCTTTGGTGTATATGGCAGACGTGCCTGCACATAAGAAGCTGCCGCCTGCAACTCCTCGTAAGTTATCTCTTTTTTCATTCCGTATCCTCCTGCAAATTGAACTATTTATTTACAAAAGTGACTTCATCTCTCCAATAGCATACGATTGGCATGCCCGCTTCGACATACTCATATAACTCGCCTGCTTTTGATGGCGGCAGATTTACACAGCCATGGGAACCGCTGTAGGTATAGATTTCTCCACCGAATTTTCCACGCCAGTTCGCATCGTGCAGACCGATACCACCATTGAACGGCATCCAGTATGTGACCGGTGTCTCATAGTCCTCACCAATGAGTGTCGCATGCATCTTCTTATAGGTAAGACCATACAGACCGCCTGGTGTCTTGTGTCCCGGTGTCTGCCCAGATACACAATCACTGTCCCATTTCAATCTGCCATTTTGATAATAATATACATGCTGGTTTGTCAGATCAACCTCCACATAGGTCGAACCGATATCATTCTGCGCACACAGTGCATAGCCACGGCGCTTACATGCTGGTTCCTTCGTGAAGCTTTTCTTCTTTGACAGAAGATCGTACAACTCCTCCGCCTCTGTCTCCGCGTCGATCACCCAGCCATAATACCCGCCATGCACGAGAATCGTCTTCTTATCATGCGTCGTAAATTCACGGTCAGTATCCGCAGTCGTGAATTTCTCCTTAAATTTTTCGACATACGCTTCCACATTACTTCTGCTGATCTGGATACTTCCATCCGAACTGACATATGCCATCTTCGTAAGTTCTTCCTTTGGAATGGTATATGTATACGAACCAAAATCATACACGGCTTCGATATCGACAAATGCATCTGCGTCTTCCTTTGTTTTCAGAATGGACTCCGAATCCGCCAGAATATGTGCTGGAATATAACACTCTTCGGCTTCCACATCCAGTGTAGTATCATAATTTTTCAGAGCATTTATTACCTTGTCATATAACTTTGCCGTATCAAGCTTCGTTCCCGTCTCCTCTGGAATGACCTTTGCCTCGCCATCCTCCAAAACAACCTTCGCGTCCTTTGATTCTGTCATGGAAGCTCGATCCAGTGCCGGTGATGCCTGCAGGCAGGCTTCCAACTTTTCCCTGTCACAGTTTACTGTATAATCAATCTTATAATCATAACTGTGAAAGCTGTTTACAAACCAAAGAAACGGTGAATGTTTCTTTAACAGTGTATCCACTGAATCCGTCAGTGCAACATCAGAATCCGCATCCCCCAGTACGAAAGTAAAATCACTGTCCTTGAACTTGATATCCAGTGTGTATTTCCGTGCATCCGAAAGCAGCATATCCTCCACAGACTGTACAGATTTTCCTGCTACATTCCTGCCGTTGATCGTCGTATTTACTCCAAAGCGGTGCATATGGAAAATCACGCCACCGATATAGACCGCAAGCAATGTTGCAACAACCGCAATCGTCACCGTGCGGATGATCCGTTTCTTTCTGCGCTGCCGATACACCGAAGGATCAATAAATGGCTCCTGCACATAGAGACTCACGGGCTTATCGTCTGTTTCTTTCGTTTCTTCCGGCTTCTTGTCGTCCTCTGCTTTCTCCGAATCCTCTGCTTTCTCCATCTCGTCTGATACTTCCGTCTCTTTGACTTCTTCCGTATTCGTTATTTCTTCTCTATCCTTTTTTCCCCTGCTCATAGTTACGTCCTTTTTATTTAGTATACAGATTTCTGTTTCTGTATCATATCCCATAGACCGCATGATTGCAACCAAATGCGGAAATTTTACATCTTATTTACATCAATCACAACCATCTCCGGCGGGTTGTTAATCCGGATATGGATCGAATGCATACCGCAGCCTGCGGTCACAACCATCTTCGTCTGGGAATCCGTGCTCTCATACACCCCATAGTCATACTTCGGAAATGGATGTAACCGTGGAGAGATCACTCCGCCAAGTCCCGGTATCCGTATCATGCCGCCATGATTATGCCCGGACACGATCAAGTCTGGATGCAGTGTACAATATGACCGAAAATAATCCGGATTGTGTGCAAGCAGCACATTGCAGTGATCCGGCTGCATCTTCCCAAGCATGCTGGTAAGCACATCTTCCCGTAGCGGTTTCTTGATCAGCCGCTTATAATACGCCCGGGGCAGATCCAAGCCATACAGGCAGACATTCCAAGGCTCTAAAAATTCATGCACATTTACCAGCATATGCAGATGATGTGCACCTTTGAGATGCTGGCTGTATTCCTGCCAGATACCATCGGTCTCCCGCGCGCATTCAAGCAATCCGCGCTCATGATTTCCATAGGAATAATAAACCGGTGCAATTTCAGTCATCTTCCGGATCGTGTCCGCTGTCACCCTGTTATTCTTCCGTTCGCTCTTCCGACAGACGATCATGTCGCCAGGCAGTAAAATAATATCCGGCTGCTCCGTGTCAATCGCGGTAAGCAGATCCGTGTTCTCAAGACCATATACCTGATTGTGCAGATCAGCGATCATCACAATGCGTAATGGTTTCCGGACTTTCTGACTGATAAAATTGTAACGCACTATCTGAAAATTCATACTCATGGCTTTATTATACCCTATCTTCAGTTATTTCGCCATAAATATTCTTCCTGCAATCTCCGATAAGCTGTATTTTAAGTCAAGCTTCGGCACCGACCGCTCTGCATACAGGATCACTTCGCTGATACACGTTCCGTTGCAGGAATACTGCACAACACCGACCGCATCCCCTTCCTGTATCGGTGCTTTCAGATTTTCGTAGGCGATCACCTGTTTTTCAATCTGATCCGGGTTCGTCGCTACAAGCGTGATCGTGTGCTGTTCCACCGGCTTTACCGTCACCGATTTGCAGGTACCATTCTGCACCGGGATCTGCAGATCCTCCGGCACGACTTCGGTATCCACATATGGACGGCACTGTGCGAATCCGTAATCAAGCAGCTTCATTGCCTCACTGTTCCGGATCTCCTTCGTCTCCGCTCCCATCACAACTGCGATCAACGTCACGCCATCCCGCGTCGCCGTCGCAGACATACAGTATTTCGCCTGCGATGTATATCCGGTTTTCAGTCCGTTTGCCCCTGTGTAGAGATTCAGGAATTTGTTCGTATTCGCAAGATCAAACTGTGATTCGCCCCGTCTGGTCTTATGTGTGATGGAATCCATCCAGATCGTCGAATATGTAAGGATATCCGGATGATAAAGCAAAAGCTGTCTGGACATAATCGCGATATCCCGCGCCGACGTCAGATGTGTCTCAACCTCCAGCCCGCATGCATTGTCAAAATGCGTATGCTCCATACCAAGCTCCTTCGCCCGCTCGTTCATCTTCTGGACAAACGCTGCCTCCGAACCTGCCAGATGCTCTGCCATCGCCACTGCCGCATCGTTACCGGAGGCCACCTCGATGCATTTGATCATATCCTGCACCGTCTGTTCCTCGCCTGCCTCGAAGAAGCATTGTGAGCCGCCCATCGACGCCGCGTGCTCAGTCACGACAACCGTATCGTCCAGCGCGATATCTCCGCGTTCTAACGCCTCGAAGATCAAAAGCAATGTCATGACCTTCGTCACCGATGCCGGGCGCAGCATCTCATCCGCATTCTTCTCATAAAGTACCGTCCCGCTCTCTAATTCCATCAGTAACACCGATTTCGATTGGATTGCAAGCGCATCCTCTGTTTCCGCATACGCAGCCGGACAAACTATGCAAAGCATCATGATCAGTGTCAGAATCGCACATATAATCTTTTTCTTCATTTCCTCTCCTTTTTGCGTTTCTATCTAGTGCAACTTAGATAGAATACGCCGGAAATTGTAACAATATACTGTCGTAGATAATTCATACAGTATAATTACAATTTCCGTCCGCCTCTAATTTGTACATTATACGAAACAACCTTGCAGAAAATGAATATAATAAGAAAAAGTGTGAAGGAGCATCTGTATGTGTGGCATTGCGGGCTACTTTAACCCAGACCAGAACTATGCGGAAAATCCCAAGCAAAACTTTCATACACTGTCCCGTATGATCAATACGATGAACCACCGCGGGCCGGACACCTACGGTCATACCATCATAAATTCGTGCTGCCTTGCGCACACACGCTTGTCTATCATTGATCTCGAAAATGGCAGACAGCCCATGTCTTATACGAAGGACGGAAACACCTACTATATTGTATATAACGGCGAGATCTACAACTACAAGGAAGTAAAGAAAACGCTGCTCCGGAAAAACTATACCTTTGAAACAAACTCCGATACGGAAGTCATCATCGCTGCGTTCTGTCATTACGGACCGGGCTTTGTCAAAGAATTAAACGGTATCTTCGCAATCGCCATCTACGACAGCATGCGAAATACACTCTACCTCTACCGTGACCGCTTCGGTGTCAAACCGCTTTATTATACGAAGACCGGCGATACACTCGTGTTCGCCTCGAGGATTGATACATTGTTTGAATACCCGCGCGTGCGTCCATGCATCGACATGAACAGCTTCAACGAGATCTTCTCCCTCGGACCGGCGAAGACGTACGGCAAAGGTGTATTCTCCGGGATCAAAGAGATTAAACCCGGCGAATATCTGACCTACTCGCCACAGTATATGACATCCCGGCTATACTACCGGATTGAGAGCCACCCGCACACCGACAGCTACGAGGAAACGGTAGAGAAAACCTCATACCTGCTTGAAGACAGTATCCGTATGCAGATGATATCCGATGTTCCGATCTCCACCCTGCTTTCCGGCGGCGTCGACTCCTCGTATGTATCCGCCGTCTGCAGCCATTTCCTGCCGGAGGATATACCTCTTACGACGTACTCCTTCGATTATACCGACAATGCCGTTTATTTTCAGGCGAACAGCTTCCAGCCGAGTGAAGACCGCCCTTACGTTGATATCATGAAGGACTATCTGCACTCGGATCATATCTACCTGACGTGTTCCTACACGCAGCTTGCCGATCTGCTCGAGGCATCCGTCGACAGCCGGTGTCTGCCAACGATGGCAGATGTGGATTCATCTCTGTTGTATTTCTGTGGGGAGGTTGCGAAGCATCACAAGGTCACGTTGACCGGTGAATGTGCTGACGAAATCTTCGGTGGCTATCCATGGTTTCACCGTGACGCCATGCTGCAATCGAACACCTTCCCGTGGACGATGGATATCTCCTTCCGCAAATCCCTGCTCCACCCGGAATTTGCCGCCAGCATGCAGATGGAAAAATATATCGCCAAGGCATACCGCACGACGCTCTCTGAGGTCGATATCCTGCCGGAGGAATCACCGCTCGATACGAAGAAACGGCAGATTGCCTATCTGAATATCCGCTGGTTCATGCAGACGCTGCTTGACCGGATGGATCGCACGTCCATGCAACACGGACTCGAAGCCAGAGTTCCATTCGCCGATTACCGCGTCGTCGACTATGTATTCAATGTTCCGTGGTCGATCAAAGCCAAGGATGGTGTTCCGAAGAGTCTGCTCCGTGCCTGCGCCGCCAAATACCTGCCGGACACGATCATGAACCGTCCGAAAAGTCCTTACCCGAAGACCTATCACCCGGAATACGAACGTGTGCTTGCGAACCGCCTGCGCGAAGTCGTCACCGACACAGCATCGCCGCTCCGGAGCTATCTGAATATCCCTGCGGTGCTAAAGTTCCTCGACGAGCCAAAGGAATATGGAAAGCCTTGGTTCGGTCAGCTCATGGCTGGACCACAGATGATCGCCTACCTGCTCCAGGTCGACTACTGGATGCGGAAATATATGTTATAATCCATTGCATGAAAAAAGCAGAGGTTGGAGCGTTTCACTCCTTCCTCTGCGTTCTTTTATATACAAAATACACCCGATAAGGTATATTTTATTCTAATTCCCTTTGAATCATACCTTATCGGGTGTAAAAATGTTATTTCTTAATATACGTCTGCTTATTCGTCGTTACAACACCACCGTAATTGTTCGCCGGTGCAGCACCGCCCTTCGGTACGAGCACGATCTGGATACCCTCGAGACGCTTGCTGAGTCCTGCGGTTCCGGCTGCTTCGCCGTTCTTCGCCCAGGCAAGCCAGCCGTAGGTCTGTGCATGGACGCGGTAGTATACATCGTAATGCTCTGCCATCTCGCCGGTCAGTGCGACACGGATTGCTTCAAGACGCTTCGCACGTCCGCTTGTTCCTGCCATCTGACCATCACGGAACCATGTATTCACATTGTTCTCATTGCCCTGCCATCCGATGGACTGTACATGTGTCGTATAGACAATGCTTCCGCTGTATGGCTTGTTCGTAAGCTTGATGTTGATGCCTTCGAGTCTCTTTGCCTTACCGCTTGTTCCGCTCATCACGCCATTGTACTTCCAGCCTTGCCAGCCAAAGGACTGTACGTGTGTACGATATTCTACATTTACATTGTTCTCACCTGTGACAACCGGATTCGCATTTGCTGTGGATGATGCGATATATGCTTCTCCACGGGCAGACTGGATATTTCCGATTGCATAATCGAAGCTTTCACCCTTCTTCACAATCACGATCTGGATTGCCTCGAGTCTCTTCGCAAGACCTGCTGTACCTGCCGGTGCGCCATTGGCTGCCCATGCAAGCCAACCGTAAGATTGTGCGTGTACACGATAGTATACATCATACTTCTCTTTATCTACGCCTGTGAGCTGAATCTTAATTGCTTCGAGTCTCTTTGCCTCGCCCTCGGTTCCGTTCATCTCGCCATTTGCGGACCATGGTAACCATCCATAGCTCTGACAATGAGTCGTATACCGGATGCCGAGATTGCTGTTGCCTGCAACCGAAATCTCGATGCTTTCGAGCCGCTTCGCCCTGCCGGAAGTTCCACTCATCGTGCCGTTCGTCACAATGCCCTGCCAGCCGATGGACTGTACATGTGTACGGTAAGAAACCGTAACATCCGGTGTCACAACCGGTGCCGGGGTAGGTGTAGGCGTTGGTTCCGGCTTAGGTTCTGGAGTTGGTTCTGGGACTTTCTCAATCGTCTCAGTAGCAAGAAGCAAATTACAGGTCATGCCGTCATCACTGATCTTCATGTCTTTTGCATTTACTGTCTGTCCATTTACAAGAATAGACAATCCATCATTTTCAGAAGCAAAAAAATTCTCATTGCATGTTTCCAGCTTGATGCTATGCCTGTAAGTTTTCCCGCCTTCAAAGGCAGTTATCTTCTTATCCTCTGCAAGCTTTGCATTTTCACGCTCATCGGAATACCAGAATCTCACCGGTTTGAAACTACCATCCCTTTGCTCCTGCATTTCCTCCCAATACTCATATGCAATCCTATAATCATTCGCATCCTCACCAGACAATGCTGCAGTTGCCTTCGGTGTTTCTCCCGCCTCATGCTGAAGCGTTACATCAGCTATTTCAATCTGCTTAATTTCTTTTGGTATTGTGATACTTTTCACATTCACAGCATCAATGAATCGATAGTCCTCTCCATCCTTTTTATTTGTAATCAGAAAGGATTCTCCGTTAATAATGACCGGTGTTCGTTCCGTAAAACTAACGTTCCAACTCTTACAAAAAATCGTTACCGAATAAAAATATGTCTTTCCGGCTTCAAATTTTTTTAACAACTGACTCTCATCCTCCGGATTCTCAGAATTATAGGAGGAACACCACTTCACCTTATTCCCGTTCTCATCCAGCTCACTCCATTGTTCACTTTTAATATTATATTTTTCAGAATCCTCCTCTGAAACCTTCGCCGTGAATGCCGGGACATCTCCGTCATGAAACTTCAAGGTTGCTCCGATAATCTTCGCTTTATCGTACATCAGTGTGCCGTTCTTATATTCCCTATATTTTATCCGGCTCATATCTCCAAGGTTAAATATGCCGTTTTCCGTGATGTATTCTGTTGCATCGCTGCCGTCCATATTCGGACTGATACTAACAGATGCTTTTGTACTTTGACAAGTAAAATCCCCACCACCTTCTATTGTGGTCATGGTATCACTCCGCAGGATCACTGAAAAATCTGTATGCCCATACCCCCGGTAAATATAATTCGACCTTCCCGAATACAAGGAAATTGCTTTTTGAACATCCACACCTTCAGGAGCAAGACTACTATCTGCTGTAATCGTAAGTCTGGCCTCCTCATCACACGGTGTAACATAAATTGTTGCATAAATTCCATACATAGAACCGGTAACGCTACAATCTCCATTAATCCGTAGATACATCTTGGTTTCCTGTTCCGGATTGTAAATACCTGCATTGGAGGAATCCTCTGTACCGCCTTTTGCTTTAATATTTACATTTACCAGATTCACGTATATTGACGATGCAGGATCTCCATATTTTCCAACCGTATTGATCAATACATTTGCTTCCTGTTCCGCACAGGCTGTGATGGTACCATCCTCCTCATTATAGTTCCAGTAAGACGCTTCCTTTATGGGAACCGTCAATTTATTTCCTCCGATATATATAGTCTGAGTCTCTTCGTCTGCTGCAAATGCAGTCATTGATTTCATTGAAAATATCATACCAAGGACAAATATAGCGCTTAAAATCCATCTGGTAATATGTTTTCTTTGCATCAATTTCATATTATATAACCCCCTCTATTTCTTGATATACGTCTGCTTATTCGTCGTTACAACACCACCGTAATTGTTCGCTGGAGCAGCACCGCCCTTCGGTACGAGCACGATCTGGATACCTTCGAGACGCTTGCTGAGTCCTGCGGTTCCGGCAGCTTCGCCGTTCTTCGCCCAGGCAAGCCAGCCGTAGGTCTGTGCGTGTACACGGTAATATACGTCGTAATGTTCTGCCATCTCGCCGGTCAGTGCGATACGGATTGCTTCAAGGCGCTTCGCACGTCCGCTTGTTCCAGCCATCTGACCATCACGGAACCATGTATTCACATTGTTCTCATTGCCCTGCCATCCGATGGACTGTACATGTGTCGTATAGACAATGCTTCCGCTGTATGGCTTGTTCGTAAGCTTGATGTTGATGCCTTCGAGTCTCTTTGCCTTACCGCTTGTTCCACTCATCACGCCATTGTACTTCCAGCCTTGCCAGCCAAAGGACTGTACATGTGTGCGGTATGCAATATTTACATTCGCTTCGCCTGCGACGCTTGGGTTTATATTGGACGTTACCTGCCCGCCAACCACCGGAGACGAACCATTCTTTGCAAGGTAACTTACCGACTGGTGTACACCTGAAGCCGCATTCACACCTTCAAAATTTACGCCCGGTGCAGGAGAACCTTTCTTCACTACAACGATCTGCACACCCTCCAGACGCTTCGCATAACCAGCCGTTCCTGCAGGTGCGCCATTTGCCGCCCATGCAAGCCAGCCGTAAGATTGTGCGTGTACACGATAGTATACATCATACTTCTCTTTATCTGCGCCTGTGAGCTGAATCTTAATTGCTTCCAGTCTCTTTGCCTCGCCCTCGGTTCCGTTCATCTCACCATTGGCAGACCATGGCAGCCAGCCATAGCTCTGGCAATGGGTTGTGTACTGGATGCCAAGGCTGTCATTCCCATAGACTCTTATCTTAATACCTTCCAATCGCTTTGCCTTACCGGAAGTGCCTGCCATCTTGCCATTTGCAAACCACTTGTTTGCATTGTTCTCATCACCCTGCCAACCGTATGTCTGTACATGGGTTGTGTAACGGATGGTAACATCCGGTGTTTGTGCTTTGAGCTTCGCAATCGTCTCGGTAGCAAGAACTGTCTTGCAGACCGTACATTCCTTAAGTCTGCTTCCTTCTGCATCTACGGTCGCTTCTTTATCGACGATCCACTTGGTCGTTGGATGCGTACAAACCTTTCGTGTCAATGTGATTTCTGCACTTTCTACTTCGTAGTTACCTGCATCTTCGCCGGCATACTTCGCTGTCACTGTGACCGGCACATCTACCTCTAACTTCTTGTCAATATCAGCATCATCAAACTTCCAGCCTGTCGGAAGTGTTACTGCTCCAACTGTTGTCTTCGTATAGTCTACATCCATAGATACCTCTGGCATGTTTGGAGCCTTTGGTGCTTTCTGTACACTTACGCTGACATTCAACTTCATCGGGTTATCCGGCTGAGTCAATTCATAATTATTCGCACTATCACCAACCAGCTTTAGTTCTGGAAGTGTGATTTCTGTATATGTACCGGCATTCTTATCCGGAAGATCACCATACAGATCCGTCGTATCCGCTTCAACAACATCCTGTCCCAATATTCCGATCAGTGTTACACGGCTAACCTTTACTTTCGTTGTGCCATCATATACCTTATCAGATACATCTACACTATAAACGGAAATCTCTTTTTTCTGTATCGTATATTCCACGGATGCACTTACCGCATCTTCTCCTGTTCCTACTGTCACAGTCGCTTTATAATCGCCTGCGTTGACCGGTTTACCTTCTACAAGTGTGACACTTCTTCGCTTATCCACGCTTTCATAATTTACGCTCACTGAGTCAAACGCATTCTCAGGTGTCTGTGTCACAGTTGCTTCCTTGGCAGTTCCATCATAAGTAAGAGAATCTGGTGCAGTTAATGTCACGGTTACTTCGTGCTTATCCGCTGTACAGCCTTCTCTCTGGCAGGTAAATATCAATTTTACTCTTGTGCCATCCTCTGATTTTTCCTCGTCCACTTTGTAATCATGTCCAAACGATGAAATAACCGGAAGCTTGTTGAGTTCCTTTGTTCCGTCTTCATCGCTGAACTGTTTCTGACAGTTTGTACAGGTCCAGTAGGCTTCCATTCCATCTTTCTCACAATCCGCATTTACTTTCTCGGTTTTCACAAGTGCATGGGTAAACTTTGTATCTTTCTCTTCGTTTGAATATTCAATTGTCAACGATGTATCTACTGTACATCCACTGTATGTCACATTCTGATAAACGGTTTTCCCACCAAGTACCGGGTATGGATCTCCGCCTTCGTCTGCAAGTGTCTGTCCCCATACAGGATCGTCCTGACCTTTCTGTAAGAGATAGGCAACTTTGCCGCTGGCAAAATCATCTTTAGTCATTCCGGTTGCACCATTTTCCACTGCAATCTGGTTATCCTGAAGATAATAGCAATTTTTCACAACTGCTGTCTCATTCTCAATAACTGCGATATTTCTTTTGTCATCATTATCATTGATAATGGTATTTATTGTGCCAATGTTATAACAATTTTCGATCCGTCCGGAAGTGGTGGAAGAGGCATTACTTCCGCATATACCTCCAACCATATATCCTCCCGTTACTGATCCGGTATTATAGCAATTAAGAATCTTATTAGTACTTCGACCACATATGCCACCAGCCCTAGTACCCCAAACAGAGTTGGCAACCTTTCCTTTATTATAACAGCCTGTAATGGTCCCCCCGCCGTTCATTCCACAGATACCACCCAGATAGTTATCATTATTATATAAGCTGCTTACCATTCCTTCATTATAACAATTTCTAATAATTCCACTATTGAATCCAACGATTCCTCCTACATTGTAACCCTTTTTGAGACAGTAATAGCTATCTAGCACTCCAATATTTTCTACAATTGCATTGTCGATTGTATTCTGAAATATTCCTGCTTCCTCAATAGTGTCTGAAACACAATATATACCACTGATCGTATGCTGTGCACCGTCAAATGTTCCATCATATTGTTGTATCGGTGTCCAATTACGCAATCCATCTACATCTTTCGTAAGTTCTCCGTCATTAAGGACATTTTTATTGACAACAATATCCGCTGTCAGAACTGCCTTCGCATTTACATATTTATAACTCTCCTTATTCACTTTATCGGCAAACCAGTAAAGCTGACCGGCATTTCCAATCTCATAGGCATTATTAGAATTTAATACAGCCGGCTCATAGGCGTCACAAGCCTTACAGAAACCATTCTCATATGTATGCTCCCGTTCTACCTTCGTCTCTGTTACATATCCAATCGGGCAATCCTTACATGCCACATTCTCGTAATGCTTTTGGCTGTCTATGTATGTACCACCTTTTGTCGCGTCGGTATTATGTGTATGTTCTACGCCATCCACTAGAATTGTGGCACCTTCTTCCACGGTAAGCTTATCCAGATTTGTAACACTCGCACCTTCCGCAAACATAATCGTGCCAGCACTTGGAATCGTTAGATCTTCACATAAGGTCGCCGCTCCATAGATTCTCGCAGTGTTGTTCATGTTATCTACCACAATAGAATCTGTATATGTTCTCTTTATTGCTGAAAAGTCTATTTTTCCCGCTCTAATCTCACTATCCACGCAGTTAAGTGAACCCCCTACGAATACACGATCCGCTGTATTAATCTGACTTCCAGAACAGCTAATTGTATTTGCATCTATATGTCCTTCTACATGTAACTTTACATTTTCTAATGATACAATTCTTCTACCGATACCCGTCTTATCTATATCATCTTTAACATTTAATTCTATATTATTTACCGTAAGTGCATCTACGGATATAAAACCTTCACAATACAGTTTAGCGCTGTCCGTACCATTTTCTATGCCAGTAATATAGGCTGCATCAGAACTCGCTGAATCAATTAATCCTACGGTATTTTCACCATTGATTTGCAGATTCAAATCTCCACCATCATATATGATATCACCTAATTTTGCATTCGTCAGGGTAAGGGTATTCGTATCCGCATTATAACTCCATCCAGTACCTTCCGTCTCCCCTACTTTTCCATCATTTATAACATCGGCAGCCCCTAATTCCAAATTGACAGGTCTTTTAACCTCTTCCTCCGCCTGCACGGTGAGACTACCCCAGCCTGTCCCCTGTATCACAGACAGCACCATAAAACACGCCAGCAGCCATGCCAGTATCCTTGATCTTCGTTTTTTCATTCCCTCTCTTTTTCGCATATGATCCCTCTCTTTCTTATCTCAGTTAACTATAATCATCATTTCTGTATGATAATCGAATGCGCTGTATAAATGTGTGCATTTCCCCCTCACCATAACAAAAAAGCACGCTACTCTGATAGTAACATGCTTTTTTTGTAACATATTTTACTTGTTGTGACAACCTTTCTGGGACGAAATGCATTTTTCTGGGACGAACGGTTATTTTCCTCTTAATTTTCTTACTAATTTTAAAATAAATTATCTTCAAATATAATTCTTTCAGGAATTTCTTTTAGAATTGATGGGAATATCTTTTTACTGATTGCATAATCTATTCTATCATATTTTGCATATCCGTAAGGCTTGCTTAGTATCAAAAATATTTTATCATCTGCATTTTTTTTATTCTATAGATTGACTTCTGTTGAGCTGTTTTAGGTATCAAACCTACTTTTTCATCACTATATCCAATAATTCCATTCACAGAACCAGCCCCAATACGAAACATAGCCGCTTCCGGTGTTCCATCTGTATGGCACAATCTTATTGACTTTGCATTCCCTACAAAATCAAATGTATTTATTACGACATTTGACTTTTTTGAAACATCCTGTGCCTGTCTCGTATATACCAGCGATTGTCAAATATCTTTTTCATCAACACAATCTATATACATCTGATGTTTTTGTTGTGGCGTTAACGTTAGAGTTTCATCTATCCTACAACCTACCAAATGCCAAAAATTTTGTTCTAAAATTGGAGTCTCCATAATTTTAGACATCTGTTTTGCATTTGATTTATATAATATCAAATATATTCTATCTTTTAAATTATTATGTATTTTTATGGCTTTTTTTACCAGCTCATACTTGCCTTTTGAAATCATTTATCTCCTTATGAAAAATGACCGTGAATTTCTTCACGGTCATTGAGTTCTATGATAATCTGGTTATTACGTTGCTATCCCAACATCGTAAGCCTTGCACTTACTCGGTATATATAGCCACCAATGAACTGATTGCTATCGGGTACTGCCGTCAGTGATAGTTTTTTTCGATGCCAGAGCACCGCCATATCGCTCCTTGATATGGGTGTCCATCTAAAGATGGGAAAGAATTACTTCTTTCGGCAACTTCATCTTACCATAACTCATTATTATTTTCAATCATTTTATAATAATTATTACAGTGTTTTAAATAATATTCTATTTAACTTAATATATGCTAATAAATTCAAAATGTCAACATTCTACTTCTTAATATACGCCTGCTTATTCGTCGTTACAACACCACCGTAATTATTTGCCGGTGCAGCACCGCCCTTCGGTACAAGCACGATCTGGATACCTTCGAGACGCTTGCTAAGTCCTGCGGTTCCGGCTGCTTCGCCGTTCTTCGTCCAGGCAAGCCAGCCGTAGGTCTGTGCATGGACGCGGTAGTATACATCGTAATGC
>OGDN01003087.1_pt1 | contig 18783 bp, 20 predicted proteins | sample 1570271 | NCBI WGS metagenome assembly OGDN01 (sample SAMEA4384481, study PRJEB24528) | human gut metagenome | reverse complement strand
GGTGCAGATATGTGAGGAGTCTAGTTATTTATTTTGAGTATAAGCACTAGGAATCAACGGATTTCGAGTGCTTTTTTTGTTGCTCAAAATTGTAAAAAAAGAAGTTTGGAATGCGGATGCTCTATAGAAGCATCTTCATTGAAGGCTTCAAAAAAATATTTTAAAGCCGCTAAGAACGGCAGAAGGAGAAAAAAATGACAATTAAAGAAAGACACGAGCACGACAATTTTGCAACAGACGGATGGTCCACTAATGGATCAACTTTAGAGCAGAGAATTTCCTTAGCCTATCTGACGATGGCTATTGCTGATAAGATGCAGGCTAGGGAAACCTCGCCGTATCTGCGTAACGAGTGGGAAAATTGTCTGTGGAGAGATCCACTGGCAAAGGCGTATAAGAAGGCATCTTCCAGGAAAGGGAAGGGAGAAATTCCGACCCCAAAGGAATATAAGAAGTGCCTGCTGCAAGTCCTCAGATCCTCTGAGTGTGACACCAAGGAATATGCCTACGGATACTCTGAGAATCTGTATGAGGCTGTCCGAAGGGCAACTTTGCAGGTTACAGAGGAAGATACTGTGCTTCTATCTAATCGCGGATATGCGAAAGCATACTCCGTGAAAAAGTGGAAGCGAATTTTGGAAAAGCATTTGTTGGTATGCTCGAAAGCGTACAACAATTTGTTGTTCCAGAGTTCCAGTTACATCAGTTGGATGTCATACGTGTATACATCTATCGAAGACGACGATCCGTTGTGGTTGTCGTTCGGAAATGAGCTGTATGTACGAAAAATCCACTGCTCAGATAACTTCTGGGTAGCTCTGGATGAGCTTGTGGCAGAGGCAGAAGAGGTTATTTAACTCGTTGTCAGGGGCATCGCTTTCGGTGTCCTGGTTGTTAAAAAGAGAGGTGAGCTGCATAGCAGCTTGTCTCGTAATTGTTTAAAGGGCAGAGGCCCGGAAGGAGAAGAATTATGGTTAGCAATGAAGTATATGTAGCAATTGTTGAGGCAAAGGAACAGGTATCAGACCTGTTCGAAATTCACGGTGACTTAATGTCGTCAGTAGAGGATGTGTACACTCTTGTGTACAGACTCCTCATTGATAGGGAGATGAAGATTGCGAAACGCCTCGCCGTGCTGACGGTATTTAGCACTGGAAGCATCAACGGCCCGTTCTCTGGCCAGTTTATGATGCCATCTACAGCGGCATGTTGCGAGGAGTTCCGTCGCATCAAGGCGGAGTTCCGAAGGGGATTCGCGTCTGTTGTTGTTTACGACAGCAACAATAATAATGTAACTGCAATTGCTCGAGTGTCTAAGCAGGGCAGGGTCACCCTTGAGGTGTACCCAGTATTTTGTAAAGGTCACACGAAGCATCAAAAGGCGTACCTGCATAAGCAGGAATTTGGATGGCTGACACCATCCATGCGCCTGATCTAAAAACCGATGGGGCAAGCTCCTCATCCAGATGAGGGGCTTGTAATTGCAAATAAGAATATTGGGCATTGACATTAAGTCGGTGTCCTTTATTTTTTGACAAAACAAATATTCATCAGTATAATGAGGAAAAGAGAAATTAATTTTGATTTTGAAAGGAGGCAGGATGTGTTAACATCCTATGGTGTTATGGAATCAAGAATTCTTTTTCATGGAAGCAATCGTGAAGTATCAAAACCGCGTATTCTTCAAAATGGCTTTTACAAAGATTTTGGATACGGTTTTTATTGCACAAATCTTGAAAAGCAGGCAAAGAGATGGGCTTTGTCAAAAAAAGGAATGTCTGTCGTTAATCAGTATATTTATTTGCCAGATGCGTCATTAAATGTATTGATTTTTGAAGAAATGACAGAGGAATGGCTGGATTTTATAGCAGATTGTCGAAGAGGTATTGAGCATAGTTATGATATTGTTGAGGGTCCAATGGCAGATGATCAAATATGGAACTATGTTGAGGATTTTGTGACCGGAAAGTCGTCAAGAGCTGCATTTTGGGAATTGGCAAAATTTTCGTATCCGACGCATCAGATAGTTTTCTGTACTCAAAGGTCATTAAAGAACTTGAAGTTTGAAGGGAGTGTAAGGTATTATGCAAAATAAGTATTTTCCAGAGGAAGAAATCACTGAGGATGATTTGTATTTTATGTGTTACATGATTGAACGTGTGGCAAGAAAACTGAAACATAGAAATAAGTATGTAGTTAATCAAATCGGGAAAGATGAATTATACCACCTGATCAGTTGCGCTACGGTCTTGCACTGTGAAAATCCGTTACAGGTGGAAGCAGATTGGATCCGAGACTATTCGCTGGGTTCGGGAGAATTCGATATTACGAATGTAGATCCAGAATTGGCAGAAAAAATCCCAACTCCGCTTGAAATGGGTGCAGTGTATCGAAGGCTTATCTTGGATACAATGTCTTCCACAGAAAACTATGTGGATGGGATTGTGCGGGTGTACAATGACCCTATTTGCGAGGTCATTGACAACTACAATGCGAGTGCATTCTATGAGCCGTCATATGTAGTGGCGAGAGCGTACCAAGAGGGCGGATTCTAATTGTTAGATTAAGTTAGAGATCTCCCTTTGGGGCTTTTCTGAGGGCGAGGTAACCCGGATATATTCCTTGTCATGAGACAGGTTTACAGTTGAAAATAAGGCTTCAAGAAAACAAGAAAAAAATAGAGGGCATCGGCATTGTGTCGGTGCCCTTATTTTTTTGCTTGCATTTTGAAAAAGAGTATGCTATCATGTAAACATACGATAACGATTACGACTTTAAGGAGAGAAAAGCAGACGCTTGCTTTTCTAAATGCAAAATTCCCGGATAAAACTGGGTCTGTTTGCTGTACGATTTTTACGTACAGATAGGAGAGAAGTCGTATTGTTTAATTGGGTTTTAAGCACTGGAAATCAAATAGATTTTTGGTGCTTTTTTTATTGCCCTAAATATCTTGTTTTGAAAGAAAGTCCTTTTTATGTGGATGCTAGAGCAGCTGCATATAGGGGCTTTTTATATATTATAAGCCGACAAAGGCGGAAGGAGAAAAATATGGAAATTAAAAACGTACTGTTTGCCGAGGCATTGGATGCCTGGCTCTTATGTTACGGAGGAAAGGAGGAAGATGTGGAGTATGTTGGCGAATGGAATCGTCTGGCGCGTGTGTTATGCAAGTTAGCGTTAGATGATGAGTTCGTGGAATATGCTCGCGAAAGGGGATATCGTGTTGATCGTCAGGTTGCGCATGCGCGCCTGTACGTCAATGCGTTTCTCTTATCGTAACCTGTTGTTTGAGGCATCGGCGGTTGTCGGTGTCTCTGTAGTAGTTTGTAGAGGTAAGTGCATAGCAGTTTGCCTCTTAACTGTTTTAAGGGCATAAAGCCCGGAAAGGAAAAAATTATGAAAAAATTTATTTGTATCATGCCTACAAGCGTTCTGGAGTCTCATGTATATGAGGCAGTAGGAAATGAGAAGATTGGGTACCAGAACTCGACAAGTTTTCCGATCATTCCGTTGATTAAAGGTTATACGGAGTCGGAGGAAGATCTTCAAGTGATTCCGGTATTGACAGCATCTGACTCAACGTCACTGTCTAATGCGGTTTCGCTGACACATGAGTTAGAAGCAATTGACCGTGACGCACTGATTACATCAATTAATGCTGATCTTTCGAAAAGCGTTGATGGATCAATTGAGTTATTAACCAAACTAATTCCTCTTTTTGAGGATGGAGATCAGGTGTGTGTGTGTTTGCACTTTGGAACTCCGGCGATGCAGTTTGCAATCATATCAGCGCTTCAGTACGCATACCGGGCATTAAGAAATGTTTCCATTGAATGCGTATGTACGCAGGGAGAGTCCGGTAAGTATCAGAACGTGGATATTACCGCACTGGTGCATGCAGGTGAGTTGTTGCAGACTTTGACAGAGAGACATCACAAAGATCCTGCAAAGATTTTACGCATGACACTGGCACTGGGAGAGGAAGAGGACGAAGGCGAGGAATAGTCTCGGACTCGTGATAAATTTAAGTTGCAAGAAGGGTATCGACGTTTCGTTGGTGCCTTTTAATATTATGTTTTTAGCCGCAGAGGCGGCAGAAGGAGATTAATTATGGCATTATTTGGTCAGTTATCACTTGAGGGCTTAGGATTCGAGCCTGAAAAGAAGGAAACAAAGAAGGAGGCTAAGCCATCAAAAAAGGTGACTAAGCCGGTACAGGAAGCAGCAAAGAAGGCTGCTAAGCCAGAGGTTAGTCCTTTGGCAGAGGACACCGTGATTGCGAAGGGCAAACTTTTTTGCCCGCCAGCTGTTTTCGATATCGAAAACAAGTCGGTAGCGCAGCTGAAGGAACTGCTGAAGGAAAAGAGCTTTCTGGAGGCAGAATACTTCGTCTTTTTCAAGTTTGGTGAGGCAGTCGTTGCTGCTTTGCCGTACTCAACTGTAGAGCCAGAAACTGCGGAGGTGTCACCAGAGGACCAGATGGTCAGAGAGGGTGATAGCGTTTCTGTACCTCTTGATGATGGAAACTATTGTATTAAGGATCTGCGTGACATATTCGTGTCTGCGTATCCAGAATACGAGCAGTGCTCTGTGATCAAGTTGGCCGATGGATTGTATGCACCAATTCCAAAAGGCGAGAAAGAGGTGCAAATGGCATGGGCGTTCTATGATGTAGATTACCCAATTCCATCAGGCGTAAAAGACCCACTGGCGGCATTGACGGTTATTCCTGAACTGTCCGGAATTAACGCGAAAACCTTCCCTCTGACTGTCAAGGCACTGTTTAAAGAGGGAGCTTTCAGACCACACTTCTTTTACAAGAAGAGTGTGCAGGGAACTGGACAAAAGGCTGGGGCAAAGACAGCGGTGAAGGCAGAGAAAAAGGTTAAACTGCCTGTTAAGATCTGCTTTACCTTTGGCGCAATGCCGGCAATCTTGACGCCTGATGATTTTGACGGGGCATCTGAGGTGCCGATGCAGAAGATTAAGGACATTGTCCTTGATAAGTACACGGCACTGAAAGACGTGAAAACCGACTTCTGTTACATGGAAAATGTCCCAGTGGCAGGAACGGAAAAGACAGAGAATCTCATTCAGGTTCTTGTCTATATGCAGGGTAAGGGGGCTTTTTTTCCTACCTTCGACAGTAGACAGGAGGCCGAGGCGTTTTTGGATGATGGTGGTGGCGACGCTGCCCGTTTTCATGTGGCTGATAGTGATGAGTTTGGAAAAGTACAGAGAGTTCCGGCAGGAACATTTGTACAGTATCCAAATCAGGCGTTGCATTTTTCTTTGTCGCAAAAGATGCCGAAGGAAATTCTTAGAGAGCTGATTGCATTGTTTCGTCTGGCAATGCCTCTTGAGGATGCCGCAAGAGTGTACATTCGTAGGGACGGAACTTTTTTTGTGCATCATCTGACACCGACGGTACAATCCCTCGATTTTGTTCAGTTCGAGGATGCTGATCAGCCGGAGGAAGCATTGAGTGGAGATGCCGCGTTGTTTTGCGAAGTGCATTCCCACAATTCAATGCCTGCGTTTTTTTCGGGGCAGGACTTCAGAAGTGCCGTCTATCCAGGTCTGTATGTTTGCATTGGTAGACTGGACAGAAGCGAGGTTGAAGTCGCTTGCTGCGCACAAATGGACTGGAAGACCGTTTATATTCCGGCAGGGGATGTATTCGAGGCATCTTTTGTTCGCAAAAAAAAACAAAAACGCAGAAGGAGTAGTAGTAGAAGAAGAAGCAGTATTCAAACTCAGAGAATACTACGTATTCTAATTGACGTCATAATATTGATGGTAAGTTTGATCCTGTCGATCTGGAAAAAAGATTAACTAATCCTGCGAGCATATACAAATGTCAATAACCCGCGTCCGACGTGTCAGGCGCGGGTTCCTGCGCAAAAGAAGGATGAATGCAAAAGGTGTGACCTGTTTCAAAGGTTGCACCTTTTTGATGCAAAGGGAGAAATCCCTAGACAAGAGTGGTGATATTGCCAGATCAAAAGTCTGGCAGTATTGCCATTTTTTTACCGCAAAGCGGTTGGAAAGGAGAAAACTATGGGAAAGAAACTGGGAAAGATCACTGTAGTAGTTACTACCGTGACAATGCTTGCACTTGCAATGTTCATTGGCTTTCAGCCGACAGTACAGCAGGCTGCGCAGACAGGGGTTGAGGACGCGTTGAAAGATGCGTCTTTCGTATGTGGCAAATTAAAAGAGGTTGAACTGACGCTACGAGGAGCAAATGACTTGTGGGCAATAGCGTTTAAGAAATCACTCTTGCGGATGCCATATATCCGGCCGGAGTTGTACTCGATGACATATGTTATCGAGGTTGACTTCCCGGGCTGGGATAATGAGCTGCGTGCAACTCATTTGCCAGAGGTTAAGGTTGTTGGTGACGGCAGTGTGACCCTTCTGCGGACGCAGGAATTTGGGCGCAGTTCTCGCCAGAATTCATTTCTGGTGACATGCACAGTCAGCTCAAAAGATCCGTTGCCGACGGATCAGGTGCATGTTTTGATCAGCAGTGGCTCCCATCCGGAGTACACGATAGAAAAGGATGTGTACTTGCAATAGATTACAGTTTGTTCGTGCTTGCAGCAACTATCAACAGTTGTTTGTAGGCACGAAGCAAAGGTTGTGGTAGAATATTAATTGCTTGTCGCAGAGGCGACAGAAGGAGAAAAATGATGAAGAAGAGAATGCTTAGATATGTCGTGCTAGCAATGATGGTTGCGCTGCTCATGGGTGGCGCATTTATTATGTCGGACGAATCCTTGCGACCAAATCCGACATTACCTCAGAAATTGGCAGACGGTGAGCTGAACAACCCAGCCTACGTTAACCAGAAATTGGACGAGGTTGAACTTAATCTGCTTGCAGCCCGTGACATATGGGATGGGGACAGAGCCACCGTTATACATCGGAAGGAAAAGAAGACGGAACAACTCATCGCAACAACAAATACGTTGTTAGTCACGCTCCCTACTGCGGTATACTCAATGACGTATATCATTGAGGTGGATTATCCAAGTTGGAGTGATGATTTTAAAACTATGCATTTTCCAGAGGTTACACTTGTGGGAGACGGCCAGCAAGAACTGACAATCACTAACAAGGAAATTTATGGAAGAGGTTGCAATGAGGACAAGTATCTTGTGATAATAAGCGTAGTATCGAATGCTCCATTGTCTGAAAATTCGGTACACGCTTGTGTATCAAGCCAAGCAAAACCTGACTGCGCCATCTACAAAGACGCGGATAAATAATAGCAACGTCCGATTGCTATATTTTATATTTATTGAGACAGAAATGATAGGAGTTGATACAAAGGCTCCTATCAAGAAGAAAGGAAAGAGAAATGAGAGATTGGGAAAAAGTATTCAAAGAACTGTCCGTTGATTTTGACGCAAAATATCTGCGTGATCTCAATGCAGATATTGCAGACACAAAAAGACAACAGGGCAAGTATGTGGGAAAAACATCACCAGAAGAGGCGCGCCCATATGCACCTAGTTGGATGTATATTGATAGACTCGATAAGGTGCTGGGCCGCATAGGATATCGCAGAATAGTTACGAATTTGCTCGTGCAGCATGCAGAGAACCAAAAGCACGGCAGTTTCGACTTGCTGACGGTAGATGTTAAGTTACAATTGCTTGAGGATGATTTGCGTACAGTGGCATTCGAAGTTCAAAAGCCCGGAATTGCAGAACTCCTCGGAGCTTCTTCCATGCAGTTAAATCTTGGCAAGGCAGAAGCAGCTGGACTCAAGGATTGCTGTGAGGAATTTGGCATAGGGGGCGATATCTACAAGATATGGAAAAAAGCCCATGCAGAAAATAAGACGGCTTCTGAACCAAAGACATCTGGTCAAATGGCACAGAGATCACAGCAGAGCCAAAGACAGCAGGAAACACCGCAACAGAAGCAGCCACAGACAAGTCAAAAACAAACGACTCAGCCACAAAAATCGGGGATTTTTAAGGTCAAGCCGAATGGTGTGATGGCAGAGGGAAGAGATGGTTCGTACTATGTTCCTGTTAAGACAACTGATGGCAAAGAGTTTACGCTTTGGTTTTACAAGAACCGATACGAAGCTCTCTTGCAGGAGCCGTCAAAGTGTACGGCATATGGTTGTGTAAATCGTTTCGACGATTTACGTAAGGTTTGGGCAAATAGTAAGCAGGAGCTTACCATTGCAGCTCAGATTAACATGGAAAAAGGATGGCTATATTTCCATAATCTCGCAGGCAGCAAGTAAGTGATATGTAGTAGCAACTGAGAAAAGGAAGAGGGCAGGAGCAGAGCAATCTGTTTCTGCCTTTTTAATTTGCTACAATACTAGGTTGTTATATACAACAACCTATAGTTAAACGCTGATAGTGCTTGCATTTTTTAGGCTACTCTGCTATACTGTCAGTGTACAGGTAACGACTAAAAAGGAAGCGAAGCAGAGGGTGCTTCGCTAGATGCAAAACTCCCGGAGTAAGCTGGGTTTGTTTGCTGTACCTTTTTTTTGTACAGATACCGTAAAAAACATATTAATTGCACTAATTAGCGTTCTTTGACAAATTGTCATAGGAGCGCTTTTTTTGTGCCAAAAAGAAAGGAGTTCATATGAACAAAGTTATTTTAATGGGTAGACTTACCCGAGATCCGGAAGTGCGTTACTCACAGGGCGAGCGTCAGATGGCAATTGCAAGATATACCTTAGCGGTAGATCGCAGAGGACGCAATGCAACTGCAGGAGAGCAGACTGCTGATTTCTTGCCTTGCATAGCATTTGATAAGGCAGCGGAGTTTGCTGAAAAGTATTTCCATCAGGGAACGAAGCTGATTGTCACAGGCCGTATCCAGACCGGAAGCTACACAAACAAGGATGGTCAGAAGGTATATACCACCGACATCATTGTTGAGGAGCAGGAGTTTGCAGAAAGTAAGGCAGCAGGCAATGAGCAGGTACCAGCAGCTACGGCAAGACCAAATCCGGCACAAACATCAAAGCCAAAGGCAGATGCACACGGATACGGATTCATGAACATCCCGGATGGGGTGGAAGACGGTGATCTGCCGTTCAATTGATGTTGCATGGCTGGTTAATCAGCCATATGGATAAATTTTAAGTTGAATTCAAATTTTTACATGGAATGTGAATTTCCCCAAAGGCATTAGAAATCGGAAAGATTTTTGGTGCCTTTTTTAGATGAAAAATAAGGAGGTACAAAATGATCAAAGATTTGGATCAATGGGATTTAGATCAATGGGATTTAATAGAGGAAATGGTTTGTTTGGATGTTGCAATAGGAGAAAGATATCTGGGAAATGATAGTTCATATTTGGAAAATGATAGTTTATATCCAGAGGTTGATGCGTTGTTCCAATCCGATATAACGATGATAGTCGATATGCTGCTCCAATCAGATATTGCGTATAGTCTGTTTCTAGCGGAGAATATAGACGAAAGAAAATCCGAAATTGAGGATATTCTTCGAGGCTCTTCAAAATATGCAGAAATCAAAGAAATAGTGTCTGTGGATGATGCATATAAAGAGGCAACAATCAGAAAGGACTTCGCAGCTGCTTTAAAGGCTGTAAAGAAGGGGTATGATTTGTCATCAGATTTGAGATATAGTCTTTCAGATGACGACTTGATGCAACTTGCAAAACTGCATAAGGCAAATCTTTTTCGAAAGAAAATTGAGGAATTGCTAAAGGACTGTACTTGCCACGAAGAGTGCGATTTGATGAGCAGTGGAGATTACTCAAAGTGGCTGTAAGAAGAGTTTGAGAAAAAAGAGTGCTGGGGTATTGGAAATCCAATACTTTGGTACTCTTTTTGTTGAAAGAAAGGAGAAAACTTATGCACCCGTCGAAATTTTTTGAGGAGTGCAGCATCCGAACAGGCATTGATGTTGTGGAAGTGTATGACGAGAATTTGAAGGAAAAACTAAAAAATGTTCATCCGAAAAATTTTCTAAAGACACAAATCGCATTGCCAGTTTACAAAATCACCATTTCATTTCAGACAGAATCCGGAAACTTTCGAAAGACGGAAAAGTATACGGTGATGGAGAGTGGTGACGACGATGAATATATTGACTTTTGGGTTGAGATGTTCATCAGAGACTACAATGCAGAAAATCCACATCACAAGATGATCAATCCACATGTGGATTCCATCATTCGCCTTGGTGATGCTGTGCTCCAGCTTGGTTAATGTACGCTTCGACCTTTGCGTTTAAAGGTTGCCGCAAGAAAAAGAATCTGAATCGTTGAGATCTCTTTTTCGAAAAAGGGATGCGATAGCGGCGTAAAAGGACACTCGCGAAGTATGGCTTTGCCTCACGAAAAACGAAATATCGTTCGTGAGGAAAGTGTACAATGGAAAAGCCCAAAACATTGGAGGAGTTGCTTAAAAGCTGCCCTTCAAATGGAGTTATTATAGATGGACTCGTAAAGGCATGGTCCATCATCAACAATCCACAATATTCATCAATTTTGTGTTCTGTATCAGGAGGATCAGACAGTGATATTGTGATGGATATTGTTTGGAAATGCGATACGGACAATAAAGTTACCTATGCGTGGTACAATACGGGAATGGAATACCAGGCTACAAAGGATCACTTAGTCGAGCTTGAAGAAAAGTATGGCGTAGAGATTCTTCGTAAGAGACCTGCAAAACCCGTTCCGATCAATTGTAAAACGTATGGGCGTCCGTTTGTTTCAAAAACTGCAAGTGAATACATGAGCCGTTTGCAAAAACATGGGTTCACTTGGGAGGATAAACCATTTGAGGTTTTGATACAAGAATATCCCAATTGTAAATCAGCGTTGGAATGGTGGTGCAATAGACACCGCTCGCAGAAGTTGAATATCAAAAACAACAAGTGGTTAAAGGAATTCCTGATCCAAAATCCGCCAACTTTTCGAATCTCCGAAAAATGCTGTGAATATTCAAAAATAGCTTGTATCAATCAGATCAAGAAGGAAAAGGATTACCAGTTGGAAATTGTCGGAATTCGTAAAAGTGAAGGTGGGCAGAGAGCGACACTTAGTAGTTGCTTTAAAAAAAGAATACTCACCGATACGGTTAAGGTGACAAATGGAAAGCTGACCGACGTATATCGTCCGCTTTTTTGGTACAAACAGGAGGATAAAAGGCAGTATGAAACGACCTGCCTCATAAACCATAGTAATTGTTATACAAAGTATGGTTTAAAGCGAACCGGATGTGCCGGCTGCCCATTTGGACAGGATTTTGAACAGGAATTGGAGGCTTTGAGACTGTATGAGCCGAAGCTTTTTGCAGCGGCAAATGCTGTTTTCAAGGAAAGCTATGAGTATACCCGAAAGTACCGTGTGTTTCAACAACAGATGGGAATGGGTAGAAGTAGGAAATGATAGAAAGGAGGAGCTTAGAATGCTCTGTGAAAAAAAAGAATCATTGATTCGAAAAGGGCTGCTGAGGAACCAGCAGCCCCGTGTATTTATGTCAAACGCTCGTAAACTGATTGATCTGCTCGTTAATTCAAAGACAACGACAGAGGAGATCATGAAGTCTGTTGACAAGTGGATTGCAGATTACGATCCGGCCTGGTATCAGTTGGAGGCACAACTTCCGGCAATGCAGGAGCAGGATCGTTTTCTGTATGAGAGATTTGTAAATTGGTGGATGCGTGATGTGCGCCCGCTTGCGAAGTCCTTTAAGCGTTACGTTCGCTGGGAGGCATTTGGCAGGAAAGGCACTATCGACTGCATGTGCCAGTATACAGATGGTCGTGTCGAGGCATTCCTGATCAGAAGAAAGAATTTTGAGCAGGTGAGTGCCAGAAGCCGCAAGAATCCGATGGAGTTTGATATGGATGCCATCGGAGCATTGTGTTTTCTGGCAAAGAACGGCTGCGAGAAGGGAGATGTCACCCTTGTGTTTCTGGAGGGTGATGCAAGAAATCCTGCCTTTGTAGTAGAGGATGGTCAGCCGAAGAGCAATGCAAACGTCATGCGGTATCGCTATTTGGAGTTTCGAAATCCAGACGGATCGTTAAGTCTGGAGAAGCTTGAAAAGGGCTATCGCGTGGCAGAGGATGCGCTGGAGAAAAATGCCGAACCACCATACTGTGCAGCCTGCTCGCTGTACGATATGTGCAAGGTTAAGGTATTCTCGGAAGAGTACTTGCAAAGTACATTGACAGAAAAGGATGCCGCAAATTCACACTACAAGTTGCCGACATTTACGCCGATTCAGAAGCAGGCGGTAGCGGCAACAGAAGGCCCGGTGATTCTTTCCTGTGGTCCCGGAAGTGGCAAGACGGCTGTTCTTGTAGGCCGTACACTTCACCTGCTAAAAAATGGTGTATCTCCGACGGCAATCCTGCTCGTTACCTTTACCAATAAGGCAGCAGGGGAGTTAAAGGAGCGTATCGCCTCGTATCTTTCAGACGGAGGGCAATTGCCAATTGTCAGTACCTTAAATGCGCTTGGCTATGATATCCTTCTTCGAAATGCGGAAAGCCTTGGCTTCGAGCCAAAGGTAGCAACCGACATGGAGAAGATGCAGATTGCCATGCAGGTACTGTCAGAGATGCCACCAATTCGTGGTTTAAACTACGACAGACTGAGTGGCAGAGGCGGTCTGATTGCTCGTTTTGTAGAGATGTGCGAGCAATATCATCTTGACGCAGAACGCTTTGAAAATGATCCGCAGCGCGCAGACATTGATCTGAAAGCATTTGCAGAAGCTTACGAGAAGTTTTCGGAGGCAACGCAGAACTTCATCACGTTCGACGATCAGATCCAGATGTGCTTGAAGTTGTTTGAAGATCATCCGAACGTCCTGCAGAGATATCAGAGACAGTTTGAGTACATCATGGTCGATGAATTTCAGGATGTATCTGGCGATTGTGCGAAGTTTGTCTACCTGCTGGCTGCTAAAAATCGAAATCTTTGTGTGGTAGGAGATGACGATCAGTCAATCTACGCATTCAATGGAGGTTCGAATCGTTACCTGCTTGCGTTTGCGCGCGAGTGGGGCGCAAAGCAGATCGTCATTGATGAGAATTTCAGATCAACACAGGAAATCTTGTCAATGGCAGACGCGGTGATTTCGAAATCCACAGAGGAGCGTATTGCAAAGAAACTGACGGCAGGCAGAAAGGGAACTCATCCAATCTTCCAGGAGGGATGCACCTTGTTGGATTTAAACTCGACTATCCGTCAGCTCCAGTCAAAAGGGCTTGCATTAAACGAGATTGCGATTATTGCAAGAACGAATGATGCTTTGGAGTCCTTGCATCAGGCACTGGAGGTCCCGACGCAGATCGCAAAGGCATATTCATGTGCAGATCCGATCTATGGTATCCTACGCGACATCTATTCCATGTACTATCATGGTTTGTCTGCGCAGCTGTTGTACCATATGGCAGTTACCATTGCACCGGATCAGGCATTTGAGTTGCCTATTGATCAGGGAGAGAACTTTCTGACAGCGATGGATCGCTACTGTGGAGGAATTCTGGACAAGAACCATGTGCTGGAACTGGATGGTAGTGAAGACCCTTTAATCACCTGTGTGCAGGTGCTGTACCGGAGCTTCTGGATTCTGGATGCAGGAACAACAAGCATATCAGCAATTCGTCGTATTTTGGGACTCATGGGTCTGGAGAGCCACATCATTTTGCAAGACATTTCTGAGGCAGTTGAGAAAAAGGCTGCTTTACAGGAAAATGCTGAAATGGAAAAGTATCTGTCCTCTGTGTTGATGTTTGCGCAAACAAGTCGAATGGAAACAAAAGAGGCAGATGCCGTGCAGCTCGTAACAGCGCATGATTCAAAAGGTTTGGAGTGGCGTGCAGTGATCATTTGGGAAGTCGAATCTTTCCGTGTACACAGCCGCAGCCGGACCTACAAGGAGTCTGATTATACTTTGTTTTCTGAGTACAGAAGACTGCTGTACGTTGCGATGACCAGAGCAAAGGAATATCTGTATTTCATGCAGACCAAACCTGCGACTGGTTTAAACTTCATCGGTGAGCTACGCAGCCTGACAAGTCAGGAGAAAGACGAGGAATAAGCGCGTGCAAGGGTGAGGAGCATTGTTTGATTCTCACCCGGAACTTAAAGAAAGAGAGGAAAAAAATATGTTAAAATTTGAAGGAATCCACTACAACAATCAGAAGTGGCAGCTGGTAGCAAACGATGGCAAGGTGCTGTTCGAGGGCGACTATATTTCGTGCAGAAAGAAGGCGTTTGAACTACACCGAACTGGCGAAACCATCAAGCGAATCAATATGCTTGACAAGTTTGGTGATGTCTTTGATGGCGTATCTGGAGAAGATGTGATGGCGGAGTTTGACGCTATCGAAACGGCAAAAAAGGTACAGCGTGAGCAGGTGATGGAAGAGATTACATTACCAGCCTGGGGCGAAAGATACTACAACTGTCTCGTCAAAAATGTTCATGCCGGGAAAAATACACTTTTCTTAGATTGGCACGAGAAAACGGATATTGAAGAAGAGACATTTCTGAAGCAGGCAAAGTGGCTGTTTGCTGATCCGGGTCCTGGAAGATTGTGTACACGGGCATTAGGGATTTTGCCCGATGGGACATTGAAAAGAATTAAGATTGTTCAGGATCGATATGGACTGACTTCCTACTATGAGGATAAGCCACTGGGACCATTGTGGTACAAATGGAATCCACTTGTTACATGGTTAACTATTGATTAATTTTGAAAAATTAAGTTGGGCAGAGACAGATGCTGTTTCTGCCCTTGTTGAGCTTGAAAATATAGGAGGAATGAAGATGTTAAATAAGACTATATGGGTAATAACAGTAATAATTGCATTAGTAATGCTTTTTAACAGAAAAACAAGAGTAACTCAAATATTAGCAGCACAGTTACGTGTCTTTCGAAATGCAAAGACACGTAAAACATCCATTTGGGATAGTATTTGTTTTATTGTAATGCCAGTGATAGTGGCAATCATTATTTCATTTGATCTAGGATGGGAGATAAACAGTGATACATTTACTGGCATTCTTGCACTTATACTTGTACTGATCGCCACGGCACTTGAGTTTATGTTATTGGCAAGAAGAACTGAAACTGAAAGCGACAATAAGGTTAAAAAGCAGGTCATGAATGAAACGTTGGTGTCAATTCTGACATCAAATGTTCTTTCACTTTTTACGGCAATTTTATCAATTGTTGTGCTCGAAGTATATGACAGCATAGCCAAAAAGATTCTAACGGCATGCATATACAGCGCCGTGTTTATGATAGCTATGCTGATCTTGATGATTTTGAAAAGGATCTTTGCACTGTTCATTGACAATGACAAAACTATCTAATAAGCCAGACACAGATCTTCCTCTGCCATACGGCAAATTTCGCTTTCTAGCGGAATGCGAAAGCTGATAGCAAGGAAATCAAAGCAACGGCTTGCCTCAGAACAGGCAAATGAAGAGGGGCATCGGCATCGTGTCGGTGCCTTTATTTTTTTGCTTGCAATCAGCTAGTCCATCTGCTATACTGATCATGTACAGGTAACGATGAAGAAGGAAGTGGAGCAGAGGGTGCTTCGCTAAATGCAAAATTCCCGGAATAAACTGGGTCTGTTTGCTGTACCTTTTTTTTTGTACAGATACCGCAAAAAACATATTAACTGCACATAGGCGTTTTACGGCAAATGGTCGTGAGGCGCTTTTTTTGTGCAAAGAAAGGAGAAACTATGCTTGAAGTAATTACGGGCGAGGACCGATATCGGGTCTTAACCCAAAAACGAAAACTAGCAAAGGAAGGCGCAGAAACGGTGAGTGGACTGACAGAAGAGGTTAAGTCCTCTGCCGGATTTGTGTCTTTGTTCGGTACGCGCAAGTATATTGTTGAGTGCCGAACACTGGAAGACTTTGCACCGGATGAGCTGTTACCGTTTGTTCAAAGTGATTCTTCCAATTTGTACATTTTTCCAGAAGATAGCAAATCTGGAAAGTGTATGATGCAACTGGAAAAGGCCGGAGTATCACACACAAGGCTCGATAAGTATACCGAGAAGCAACTGAGCGAGTTTGTAGTAAGATACGTGGCAAAAGCCCACAGAAGGCTTCAGAACGCCGCTTATGAGCTTCTGGTAAGCCGCTGCGCGTATTTTGAAAGCCCTGAATCAGATCTGGGCACAGTTGTCAATGAGCTGGATAAGCTCATCGCTGCATGCAGCAATGACATTTGTGTTGAGGATGTCGAAAAGTACACGCAGGTGATTTCGGCAGCCAACATATTTGATCTGTCGGATTTGATTCTGCAGAAGAAGCGTGGGGAAGCACTTTTATTAGCTAATAAGTTGATGCAAAAACGTGATTTCGATGCGCTTCGGACGATGGCTGTTATTGAGCAGTGTTTTCGTGTAGGGTATAAAGCAAGTTTGCTAACTGGCCCCATGAAAACAAAAGCTCAGGCTTTAGGTGTTCGATATGTGCGTCAAATTGATTCCGATGCAGCACTACAGGGGTTGAATGCTATTGCGGCCGCTAAGGAAGCAATTAAGAGTGGCAATTCAGCGGAAGCTATTTTTATTCGCTTGATTTGCCAGTTGACAGAGAAAAAATAATATAAGAACGACTATATTGGCAGAGGAGAGCGCACTCCCTGCCCATTTGCATTAGAAAGGAGAAATTATGAAATTTAAAATTGAATTTTGCAGCAACCAACAATATCTACCAACAAAGCGTCATAAAAAAATAAGGCGTCGCTATGAAAAACATTCCCTGGATATTGAAATCATAGCAGTAGATAACAGTGAGTTTCCGGTAGCTTTTCTTGTTACTGGAGAAAATATGTTGCCTAGGGAAATCCGAACCTATGGTGGAAAGCTATACAAGGCTGTAAAAAAGCCGAATGCGCTGATTTGTGATATTATCAATGTGGAATTGACTAATGTTCCATGGGAATTGAAATATGAGCATGAAACTGATTTCTCTGAAGAATCAGTTGTCATCAAGGATGATGTTATGGAACAGGAACATCGGATCTGCAAGCAGGCTAAGGAATACATCATTTCTGATGGAAAGGTCTGGAGAATTTGCAAGGAGCCAATGTATTGTGTAAGTATATCTCCTTGTGGTTCTGTAGCTTTTTCAGTAGAATATTGCGGTATTCAGCGATACCATGGAGAGTATTTTAATGCTTTTGAAAAAGAACAGGCGATTGCGTATATTCAGAAACGAATTTCTTTGTGGACAGAGGCGGATTACACTGAAAAAATCATGGATTCATGCAACATAGATGTCTTAATGCCGGAAATGGTGGATGTTTACAAGGATATCTCCAAAGATTGGTTTTTACATAAGTGTAAAAATATCATGGCTGAGAACCTTGCGCGGTTTGATTGTGGAATTGAAGGTGCTTCTGTAACTATAGTCAACGAAGATGGTCGTTTTAATATCCACGTCAGGATGGATCAGTATGGATACAGTGAGTGCTTTTATGATTCCTATGATGGAATCGAAGATACCTGGAACTATCTTGTGAAGAAGATACGGGCATATCAGTACCGACCATTTCTTGAAAAGTATGAAGTCTCTGGTGATTTGTCAGATGTATTGGCGGCTGTTCATGGTATGTTAGAACATCGAATTGAACAGCTAACTAATTTGCGTGAAACTGACAAGATTGAAAATCTCAAAATCGCAGTACGCGAAATTCAGAACTTGATCTAAATTGCAGCTAAATCTTGTACCGAAAAACAGACTGTTTGTAGTAGCTGTGCAAGATGAGGAGAAAAAACAATAAGTGGGATGTGGGCAGAGGAGAGTATACTCCCTGCCCATTTGTATTAGAAAGGAGAAATTATGAAATTTGAAGTGGAATTTTGTAGCACACAGCAATATCTTCCATCACAGCGTCACAAAAAATTAAGATGTCGTTGCGAAAATCATTTTTTTGATGTGGAAGTTTCAGAGGTAAGGAATGACGAATTCCCAGTGGCCTTTATTGTATCATCGGAGGGGAATGGTCGAAGCGAAATCCGAGTTCGTGATAAGAACTTATACCAAAAGGTGATACGTGGTCAAAAAACATTGTCAGAGATGGTGAATCATAAGTTAACAAACATTGATTCACCATCGAATTACTTGATGCGTAAGTTGGCTGCGTTGGGGAAGTTGGAAAGCGACTTCACAGAAAACTCGGTGATTGTCGCTGACGATGCCGAAGAACAAAAACGGCTGATTTGCGAACAAGCCAAAGACTATATTATTTTCAAGGGGAATCTTTGGGAGCGCTGTGACGAACCAGGATATTACGTTACGCTGTTTCCATACGGTTCAATTCATTTTGGTATTGCAGTTGACAGTAGATTCCGTAGCGGCCGATTTTTTAATGCATTTGAAAAAAGCAAAGTTATTGCCTTTGCCAAACAGATACTTCAAGAAAGCATTGATAAGCTAGATTATGTTGATAGGGATGATAAGTATGATAAGTATCTTGAAGAAAGGGCAAGCTGCTGCGAAATTCAAGTATTGATGCCTGAGATGGTAACGAAATGCCACGAGTTTCTCTCTAAACAAGATTTTTTGCAAAAATGCAAAAGCATTGTGAGAGGAGAGATTACGGAGTTTGGAGGAGAGCTTGAAGGTGTCTCCGTTGATGTAGTCAACGAAGGTGGTCAACTCGCTATAGATATTCGGACCGGTATATTTGGCGCGAGTGGTTGTTCTGATTCATAATGATTCAGCGCAGAAAACCCCGGCCGTTCGCAAGAACGTCCGAGGGATGAA
>OGDN01003086.1_pt1 | contig 18797 bp, 17 predicted proteins | sample 1570271 | NCBI WGS metagenome assembly OGDN01 (sample SAMEA4384481, study PRJEB24528) | human gut metagenome | reverse complement strand
ATCCGCTCCTTAAAGGCATCAGCCCCCATATTTTTAATAAATTCATCCGGGTCCTTGTATGGCTTCATATTTAAAACTCTGGCAGAAATGCCTGCATCCCTTAATAGAGGAATAGCACGCAGCGCAGCCTTGATACCGGCACCGTCACTGTCGTAGGTTAAGATCACCTGGTCCGTATACCGCTTTAAAACACCTGCATGCTGGCTGGTAAAGGCTGTTCCCAAAGATGCCACTGCGTTGGTAAAGCCCGCCTGATGCATAGAGATCACATCCAGGTAGCCTTCACATACCAGCATGTATTTTTCCCTGGTGGTCCTTGCATAGTTTAAACCATACAAATTCCGGCTTTTATCAAATAATTTTGTCTCCGGTGAGTTTAAATATTTCGGCTCCCCATCTCCCATGACACGGCCGCCAAAACCGATGACACGGTTGTTCACATCCATGATTGGTAACACGGTTCCAGAATTTATCTCTTCCGCCTCTCTCTTCAATGGTCACAAGGCCTGTCTGGCTTAAAAATGCATCATCATAGCCTTTTTCTTTCAGGAAACGGTACAGATCATCACTGGTCTTATTAGAATAGCCAAGGCCAAACCGGAGCATGGTCTCATCTGTAAGCTTTCGCTTGTCATGGAAATATTCATATGCGATTTTTCCCTGTGGCTGCTTCATCTGGTAGTAGAAATAATTGGCTGCCAGCTTATTTACCTCCAGCAGTCTGGCACGAAATTCCGCCTGTTCCCTGGCTTCTTTGCTGTATTCCATCTTTGGAAGAGTAACTCCCGCCCGGTCTGCTAGGGACTGAAGGGCTTCCTGAAAGGTATAGTTTTCATATTCCATTACAAAGGTAAGAACATTTCCTCCAGCTCCGCAGCCAAAGCAGTAATACATCTGTTTTCCCGGAGAAACGGAAAAAGAAGGTGATTTTTCATTATGGAAAGGACAAAGGCCAAAATAATTGGCTCCTTTTTTCTGCAGCTTTACATATCCTGAAATCACATCTACGATGTCATTCTTCATTCTTACTTCCTCTATGACTTCATCCGGATAGTACATGCTTTTTTCTCCCTTCTGTTAAAGTAATATCGGGCACAAAAACATTGCCCCTGTTTTAATATACACTCCAGCGTTTTGGAACAAATAATTTTTCAAACTGGTCAATGGCATAGATATCACTCATGCCTGCTATGTAATCGCAAACCACCCGCGAGACTTTTTCTCCCGCATCTAAAAAGTTTAAATACTCCTGTGGCAGCTCATCTACATGATCCATATAGTAGAAATAAAGCTGGGAAAGCATCTGCTGGGCTCTTCCCTCTTCTGCTTTTGGGATCTCATTTTTATATACATGGTCAAACATCCACTGACGAAGACCCATCATGGCCTCTTCCATGCCTTCTGACATAAAGATCCCCGGCTTATCCAGACTGTTTAAGATAATATCGTGGATCATGATATTTAAACGCTCCCGGACGCTGTGGCCTAACACATCTGTATAGCAGACAGGAAGGTCTTTCTCCTCAAACATCTTCGCCCGGATGGCATCATCTATATCGTGGTTGATGTAGGCGATCCGGTCAGCCAGGCGGACAATCTTGCCCTCCAGCGTCCCGGCTTCCTCGCCGGAGGTGTGGCAGCGAATGCCGTCGCGCACTTCCTGCGTAAGGTTCAGGCCTCGTCCGTTTTTTTCCAGCCTGTCCACCACGCGGAGGCTCTGGTTGTAATGATGGAAGCCGCCGGGGAAAACTGCGTTTAGCGCTCGCTCGCCGGCATGGCCAAAGGGCGTGTGACCCAGATCATGCCCTAACGCCGCCGCTTCGGTGAGATCTTCGTTGAGCCGCAGCCCCCGCGCGATCGTGCGGGCGATCTGAGCCACCTCCAGCGTGTGGGTCAGGCGCGTGCGGTAATGGTCGCCTTCCGGAGCGAGGAATACCTGCGTTTTGTGCTTCAATCGGCGGAAGGCGGTTGAGTGGATGATTCTGTCCCGGTCGCGCTGATATACTGTGCGCACTGGGCATTCCACCTCCGGGCGTAAGCGCCCGCGCGAATGCTCGCTTAATGCGGCGCGGGGAGAGAGCGTTTCGCGCTCAACGGCCTGTGTGCGTGCACGGATCTCCATATCCATCGGCGGCACCTGCCTTTCGCAAATTCACAAGAAAGCCCTTTTTCTATGTTTCTATCTATTAACATATACGCCGTTTTTTCCGTTTTCCCTCTTTTTTTCTGAATCTATGCAAAAAGTTTTTTCATCGCGTTTCCAGGGTGTTAAATCAATCGGCGGCCGCAAAGCATTCTCCGGTTTGCACAGCCTGAAAGCGGCCGTTGCTCGCATCCGTCAGCTTTGCGCAGAATGAATCGACCAGCGTGGCGTGGATGCGCACCCGCACGGTAACCGCCCCGCCGAACTGCGTGTCCTCCACAATCCCGCCCCATTCCGGGATGCAGACGGCAAGCTTGCCATAAAAGCTGTAATCGCAGGCAATGTCTAAAATTGCACAGTGCGCCATGGTAACGATCCCCGCTTTGCCGAGCGCAATTGCCGCAGCGTGGGAATACGCCCGCACCAGCCCGCCTGCGCCGAGCAGAATTCCTCCGAAATAGCGCGTGACCACCACGGCGCAGTTGGTAACGCCCTGCTTGCGTAACACATCAAGCACCGGGATGCCGGCAGTGCCCTGCGGCTCGCCGTCATCCGAATAGCGCTCCAATTGCCCTTCGCGTAAAAGGTAAGCGAACACATTGTGGGTGGCGTCGTGGTGCTGTTTTTTAATCCGCTCGATGAAAGCGGCGGCTTCTACCTGCGTGGAGACAGGCTGTGCGTAGCCGATAAATCGGGAGCGTTTTTCTGTAAATTCGTCGCTGGCAGGCGCGCGCAGGGTTTTATATTCTTCCATTGAGACTCACCTTTTTAAAACAAAAAGCGACGCTCATGAAGCGCCGCTCTGCTGGTAACCTTAATTATTCGCCCTTTTTGTCCATATTGTAACGCTTCTTGAAGCGGTCGACGCGTCCGCCTGTATCAACAAGCTTTTGCTTGCCGGTAAAGAACGGATGGCACTTGGAGCAAATATCGACGCGTATATCCTGCTTGGTCGAAGAGGTTTCAATGACCTCGCCGCAAGCGCACTTGATCGTCGTAGGCTTATAATTTGGATGGATGCCCTCTTTCATTCTTGTCACCTCTTTCGATTACAAACACTGGTATAGCATTAGAATTCTATCACACATGCGCCCAAAAAGCAACACCCATTTTTATTTTTTTTGCTTTTCGGCGCTTTTTAATTTTTCATTTTTGCACAATCACGAAATAGGCGGAGTGTCCGCTTGATTTCGTGCCCGGCAGACCACTTTTCCCGCCGGTAGAGGAAACTGTTTTTCTCTAAGCGCACCTCAACGCGTGTGTAGTGAATGAGAGCCAGATATAGCTGCATCAGTAGGGTGCGGAGCTGGAGATTCCGGTTCCATTCGAGCGCATGGCCAGCGGCTTGGTATCCCTCCCAGAAAGCGGATTGCTGATCAAATAAAAGAAAATCCCCGGCGGGATCGCCCCAATAGGCGCAGTCCGGATCGATCACCGCGCTGAACAGAGGCGCTCCGGCCTCCTGCCGGACGAAAATATGCTCCGGGCGCAGATCAAAATGCACGAGGCAGGGCGTTTTGACCGCATCCAGCTCCCGTTCAAAGTGCCGCAGTGTTTCCCGTACCTCACGCACACAGGGGATTTCTGCCCCGAGCCGCTTCGCATCGGCAATGATATGGTGCGTCATTTCCAGGTATGCATCCCGCCAACTGCCGCGCAGGCCCCATTGCTCGTAACCGAAGCCCTCGCCCAAAATGGCGTGGAGCTGTGCAGTAGCCTCGCCTAAGGCGCGCATTAGATCGGGAGATTGGCGGACGTCACGCGGCATTTGGGCGAGCGGGCAGCCTTCCAATTCCTCCATAAGAAACCAGTCGCAGGGCATACATTTACCGCTGAAATCGCTGAATATTACACGGGGAACGCGGATGCTGGTATGGCTTCGGATCAGGTCATAGGCAGTCAGCTCCGTGTGCATCATATTGCGCTCATGCGTGAGCACCGGCGCGCCGTATCGCGGCGACATCTTCAGGATGAAGATGCCATGTGCGGCGGTGCTCACGCGATACACAGAGTTGAAACCGCCGCTGTCCGCCGGAAAGAACTCCTGCGCATCGCTGATGCCGGCGCGTGAACACATCTGCGCCAGCTCCCGGTTGGAGGGGAGCAGCTTTGTTTTGCTTTGTATCATAAAAATCGGCTCTTTTCCTTGGGATCAATGCGGTGCTTTTGCTTGTATGCGCAATGGCACCCTGCAATTGCCTGTTAATCTAGGGACTTTTTTCATTATACCGCTCTTTGCTAGAAAAAGAAACGGGAAAATTGCGCCAAGCTGCTGGGAAAACGGCCGAATCTGCAAGAAGGCTTGAAGATTGCCGATTTATGATGTATGATAGATACGCTTTGCGGCTGCCAGGGGGAAGGATATCTGGCAGCCGCCGAAAACATCCGGCCTGCTGGCCGCTGCTAGGAAAGAGAAGTGGCAATGAAAATAGTAATTGTAGGCGACGGAAAAATGGGCTTTACCCTGACGCGTCACCTCTCCGAAGAAGGACACGACGTAACCGTTATCGACCATAACGCCGAGATTTTGGAGCGCACGGGGGACATCCTCGACGTGGCCTGTCTGCGAGGGGATGGCATCAGCCTGGCGGTGCTGGCCGAGGCGGGCGCGGATGAGTGCGACCTTCTCATCGCCGTTACGTCGAGAGACGAGGTTAACATTATTTGCTGTATGTTGGCGCGCAAGCTCGGCGCACGCCATACCATCGCGCGCGTGCGCAACCCGGAATATGCCAAAAGCCTATTTTTCATCCGGGAAGAATTGGGATTAAGCATGTTGATTAATCCGGAGATGGATGCGGCAACCGAAATTTTTCGTTTGTTGCGTTTCCCAACCGCTTTAAAAATTGATTTCCTTGCCAAAGGCAGGGTTGAATTGCTGACGTTCCGCCTAACGGCGGACAGCCCTTTGGCGGGCAAGGCGTTGCATGCGCTGAAATCCCGTGTGCTGGTCTGTACGGTGCAGCGTGACGGCGCGGTCTATATTCCGGACGGGGATTTTGTGCTGCAAGGGGGCGACACGATTTCGGTGACCGCCTCTCCGAAGGATGTCGCCGCGTTTTTTCACACAACGGGCATCCGGGGGCAGAAGATCAAATCTGTGATGATCGTCGGAGGCGGAAAAATCAGCTTCTATCTTGCCCGCCTGCTCTGTGAAAGCGGTTTGCAGGTAAAAATTCTGGAAAAGGATAAAGAGCGCTGCGACCTGCTTTCTGAGCTGCTGCCGCGCGCAATGGTGATCTGCGGAGACGGCTCCGATCAAACGCTTTTAATGGAAGAGGATCTCGACCGCACGGACGCTCTCGTTGCCTTAACGAATATGGATGAGGAAAACGTAATCATTTCCATGTTTGCCACGCTTCATGAGGTGGGTAAGGTAATTGCAAAGATCAATCATATTAGCTTAGATAAAATTCTTGAAAAATCAGGTGTGGACTGCACGGTCACGCCACACCTGATTTCTTCTAATCAGATTGTGCAATATGTCCGCGCGATGCAGAATTCGCGCGGCAATGGCGTAGAATCGATGGTAAGGCTTGGCAGCGGTGCGGTGGAAGCCTTGGAATTCCACGTGAAGGAGAGCTTTGAGGCCTGCGATGTATCGCTGAAAACGTTGGCGCTGAAAAAAGAGCTGCTCATTGCTTCAATCATTCGTGGCGGAAAGGTGATTTACCCCACGGGAAGCGACTGCATCCGGGCCGGTGATAACGTGATTGTGATCACCATGCGGCAGCGGCTGGAGGATCTGAACGATATCCTGCTGTAGGCGCCCTGCTGCCCGCTGGAAAGAAATCGACAAGGAAGGTTTTTCATGAACCGCAAGCTTGTATTGAAAATGCTGGGCTATGTCTTGGCTTTAGAGGCCGGCCTTCTAATGCTTCCGCTGATGGTAGGCCTGTATTACCGGGAGAGGTGTGTGCTCTCCCTGCTGGCGACGATCGTTTTGCTTTTGGCGGCAGGCATTCCATTACTTTGCCTGAAGGTGACGAACAAAAGCATGTATGCGCGGGAGGGCTACATTATCGTAGCGTTCTCATGGATTTTACTATCCCTGTTCGGTGCGCTGCCCTTTTATCTGAGCGGCGCGATTCCATCCTATATCGACAGCCTGTTTGAAACGGTTTCAGGCTTTACCACCACTGGCGCGAGCATTCTGACCAATGTGGAGGCCATACCGAAAAGCCTGCTGTTCTGGCGCAGCTTTACGCACTGGGTCGGCGGCATGGGGATCCTTGTATTTGCGCTGGCAATTCTGCCCGGGGTGAACGAACGCTCCATCTATGTGATGCGCGCGGAGGTGCCCGGCCCTTCGGTTGGAAAGCTCGTTCCCAAAACCCACAAGACGGCTACGGTGCTTTATTTGATCTATTTTGCGATGACGGTTGTGGAAATTGTGCTTCTGCTTTTCCGTATGCCGCTGTTTGACAGCCTAATTACAGCCTTCGGCACTGCCGGCACAGGCGGTTTTTCCAATCGCAATGCCAGCATCGGCGCCTATAACAGCGCGTATGTAGATGGTGTGGTCACGGTATTCATGCTGCTGTTTGGCGTTAATTTTAATATTTATTACCTCTTTTTGCGCAAGCAATTTCGTCAGGGGATCAAAAGCGAGGAGCTGCGTTGGTATGTGTGCCTATCGGGGCTTTCCATGCTGGTAATCACTCTGAATATCCTACCGCAGTCGCCTTCTTTGGGCCGTGCGTTCCGGGAGGCGTCCTTTCAGGTCGGCTCGATTATCACAACGACCGGCTACGCCACGGCTGATTATAACCTGTGGCCGGAGCTGTCGCGCATGATCCTATTTCTGCTGATGATCGTCGGCGCGTGCGGCGGTTCCACCGGGGGCGGCGTGAAGGTATCCCGCCTGGTAATCGTGTTGAAGAAGCTCTATTATGATGTTATCCGTATGCTGCACCCGCGCAGCGTGCATCCAATCCGGTTGGAAGGAAAGCGGTTGGATGATGAAACGGTCAATCGAGCAAGTGTGTTTTTGCTCTCTTACCTGTTTATTATTTTTATCCTCTCATTGCTGGTTTCAGCGGACGGCTACGATTTTGAAACAACGTTGAGCTCCGTTACCGCCTGCATGGGAAATATCGGCCCGGGCCTTGGCATGGTGGGGCCGACAGGGAACTTCAGCCATTTTTCCGGTTTCTCCAAAATGATCCTGTCGTTGGCGATGCTGCTGGGCAGGCTTGAAATTTTTCCGCTGTTTTTAATGGCCTCTCCGGAGCTTTACCGCAGCAGGCATAAAAAACGTGCGGCTGGGCTCGATGCCCTGCGCTGAAAAGGCCAGGCAAGTTTTTTGACCCTTTCAGAGAAAGGATGGTGATGGCGATGCGTCTTTTGGTGATCGATGGGCAGGGCGGCGGCGTTGGTAGCCGCTTGGTCGCCTCCCTGCGTGAAAAGGAGCTGCCCAATGTGGAGGTGATCTGCGTGGGCACCAATGTGCTGGCCACGAATGCGATGCTCAAGGCCGGTGCGGATGCGGGCGCAACAGGGGAAAACGCCGTGGTTTACAATGCCGCGCGCGCGGATGTGATTTTGGGCCCGATCGGCCTGCTGCTGGCCAACGCGATGCTGGGCGAAATCACGCCCCAAATGGCGCGCGCCATCTCGGAAAGCAGCGCACAGAAGCTATTGATCCCTGTTTCCAAATGTGCGGTTAGCGTGATGGGGGTAGAGAATCAGCCCCTCTCCGCCTATATCGCACAGGCGGCGGATACGGTTTGCCGGATTTGTATGCACAGGCCGGGGGAAAGTGAGCCCCAGCGCGTGTGACCATGTTTGAACCGTTATCCTGCGGATGCCACAAGAGATATTCCAACAGAGGGGGCGCCCTGCCGGTGTGAAAGGCCGCAACACCCTTCTTGCAAACTGCTTGACGCAGGAACAGAATCCTCATTAAGGATGGCAATATGAAACTTTACTATGATCTTCATCTGCATTCCTGTCTCTCCCCCTGCGGAGATAACGATATGACCCCCTACAACCTTGTCCACATGGCGGCGTTACAGGGGATGCAGATGATTGCGCTGACGGATCATAATTCCTGCCTGAACTGTCCCGCCGCGATGGAGGTGGGTATGCAGACGGGCCTGTTGGTGATCCCCGGCATGGAATTGTGTACGGCGGAGGAGGCACATGTCGTCTGCCTTTTTCCCGCGCTCGAACCGGCGATGTCTTTTTCCGAATTTATTAAAACGCATATTCCACCCGTTCAAAATCGTACGGAGATTTTCGGCGAGCAGCGCGTGATGAATGCGGAGGACGGCATCCTTGGCATGGAATCTACTCTGCTGACGACGGCTTCAGAAATTCGAGTGGATCGTGTTGCGCCGCTTGTGCGCGAATATGGCGGCGTTTGCTTCCCCGCGCATCTGGATCGGCCCTCCTACAGCGTGATTTCCAGCCTCGGCACATTTGAGGCGGCATGGGGGTTCCATGCGGCGGAGCTGACGCGCGCTGCGGAGGCGGCGGATTATACGGCGCGGTATCCGGCGCTTGAGGGCCTGCCGCTTCTGTGCGATTCGGATGCGCATTATTTGGAAAACATTCCCGAGGCGGCGGCTTGGCTCGATTTGGAGGAATGCACAATCCCCGCGCTTTTTGCTGTGCTGAAGGGGGAAAAAGCCTGCGCTTGGGGCCGGGATTGATAAACGGTATTAAAAAATCAATCGGGACGGATGTTCTTAATGCGAGAAAGAGGTGTGTGCGATGGGTTTTATCTGTGCGGTCTGCGGCGAGAAAAAGAGCGGCTTTTCTATGCCCTATCAAATTTTTGGAAAAGACGGCAGGGAGTATCCCGCATGTATTGCGTGCAGCAAGATATATGATGCACTGGGCTCGAAGGATTGCGGCGAGTTGGAGCGGGCACAGGCCGATTTGCAGGAGAAGTTGCGTGCGAACCCGCAGATGGAGCTTTCCTTGCGGGATCTGCTGCAAAAACGGCTGCTTGCATCCAGGGAGCGTCTCCAACAAATTGGAGAGCGCCAAAAGGTGCGTGATAACCTGGCAACGCTTCAAAAGACCATGCCGCAGACCACCGGCTATTCCTTTGAAGGGTACCGAATCGAAGCATACTGCGGCGTTGTATGCGCGGAGGTTGTGATGGGCACGGGCTTTTTCAGCGAATGGAGCGCAAGCGTTTCTGATTTATTTGGCGAGCACAGCAATGCGTTTGAATCAAAATTGGAAGAAGCACGCAGGGCTGCAATGCGCCGTTTGGTTGAAAAGACCGCGCTGGCGGGAGGAAATGCATTGATCGGAATTGATTTTGATTACGTCAATTTTGTTGGAAACCTCATGGGCGTCATCGCGAGCGGGACTGCTGTTAAAATTGAGCCAAATGAGGTGGAAAACGAAAAATAGGATTGATCCAACGTGTTTTTCATATACTGTTATCGAAGTAGTTTTTTTGAGAGAAGGAGGGTTTTGCTTGCCCGATTGTCCCCACAATTCCCGCGATGTGCGGTATAAAAGCAAATTTGGAGCTGTCCCAGCGGGGGAAAGCGTGCGTTACCGCCTAATGCTCCCGCGCGGCGTCCATTGTGTTGCGGCCTGGTTTGTCGTCCACAGGGATGACCGTGTCGAATGGGAATATCATCCCATGGAATGGGATGGGATGCAGGGCTCCTATTCAGAATGGTGGCGCACGGAATATGCAGCGCCGGAAAAAGGGTTGTATTGGTATCATTTTGAATATGACACTGATTGGGGCCGCGCGCGAGTGATGCATGCGGGCAACGGGCTGGGACAGGTCGCTTTTGAAGGGGAGGATTGGCAGCTCACCGTGACGGACCCCGCCTTTACCACCCCGGAATGGCTCAAAGGCGGAATCATCTATCAAATTTTTCCGGACCGGTTCTGTAAAGGCGGTTCGCGCCGGGCAACTGTGCCGGAGGGGCGTGTTCTGCGGGATGATTGGGGCGGTGAACCGGAATGGCGCCCCACGAGCGACGGTAAAGTGCTCAATAACGACTTCTTCGGCGGCAATTTGGACGGGATCATCGAAAAGCTTCCCATGCTTGCCGCCTTAGGCGTGACTTGTCTCTACCTTAACCCGGTGTTTGAGGCACAATCCAACCATCGGTACGATACGGCGGATTACTGTCAGATCGACCCCTTGCTCGGGTCGGAAGCAGATTTTTCCTCCCTATGCAAGGAGGCGGCCAAGCGCAATATCCGCGTGATGCTCGACGGTGTTTTCAGCCATACGGGCAGCGACAGTGTCTATTTCAACCAGAACGGCCGCTATCCCGGCTTAGGAGCCTATCAATCGCAACAATCCCCCTATTATTCCTGGTATCAGTTTCGAACCTGGCCGGATGATTATGCCTCCTGGTGGGGCGTAAAGATCCTGCCGGAGGTGCACGAGGAGGATCCGGGGTTTTTAAAATTTATCACCGGGGAAAACGGCGTTGTGCGCAAGTGGCTACGGGCCGGCGCTTCCGGCTGGCGGCTGGATGTGGCGGATGAGCTGCCCGATGTGTTTCTCGATGCGCTGCGCCGGGCCGCAAAGGCGGAAAAAGCGGATGCCCTGGTGCTTGGCGAGGTTTGGGAGGACGCCTCCAATAAATACAGCTATGGCCTTCGCCGCCGCTATTTGCTGGGGGATCAGCTTGACAGTGTGATGAATTATCCCTTTGCCAACGCGGTGTTGTCGTTTTTGCGCAGCGGCTCTTCCGACGGCTTTTTTGATACGATTCTGTCAATCGTAGAGCACTATCCGCCGCAGGTGCTGCATCTCCTGATGAACCATATCGGCACACATGATACCCCGCGTGCATTGACGGCGCTGGCAGGCGAGGAGGCCAACGGCCGCGGGCGGGAATGGCAGAGCGGCAGAATGCTCTCCCCGGAACAACGGGCGCGCGGCCTGAAGCTGATGCGCCTTGCAACGGCGATTCAATATACCCTGCCGGGCGTTCCCTCCATTTATTATGGGGATGAGGCCGGGATGGAGGGATACGGAGACCCCTTCAACCGCGGCTGTTACCCATGGGGGCAGGAGGATCGGGAACTGCTCGCGTGGTACCACAGGCTGGGCATGGTGCGGCGCGCCTGCCCCGCATTGGCGGATGGAGAGTTTGAGCCGGTTTGGTCCGAGGGCGGCATGATTGCCTTTGCACGGAACAAGGGGAGCGACCGGATTTTAACGGTTATCAACCGCGGCGATTATGATTACACCTATGCCCTGCCGTATGACTGGCGGGCAGCAAAGGGCTTAATGGGCGTGATGCCGTGGGAAGGCTGCCTGACGATGCCGCCGCTGAGCTGTGCGGTGCTGGGCTTGGGCGGCTGGATGGAGCAGGTTTGATGAGTGATAAGCGAGGCTGGTGTATAATGTCTGGCCAATACCCCGGAAAACGAGCAGTGAAAAAGGGCCTCCTGTTGTAGAATGGAACTACGGCAGGGGGCCGTTACTATGCCCAGAGCGTATATGAAAAAATAGCCGGTGGTTTTCTGCGTTGGTCAACAATGTGTATCCCTGTGATCCGCGTGCTTTTGGCCAGATTTGTTTTGGAAATGGGCCTGCGGTTGATGCGGGAACCGCCGTATTTGACCCTTGTATAAACACATATTATTACCCGGGCCTGCGGGCGAACTGTGTTCGCCTCGAACGCAGTTCGCCCCTGCGGCGTAATAAAAAATAGCCGATAACCATTTGCTGACATGAACAGCGCGTATCCCTTTGTTCCATGAGGTTACAGTCGGCTTTGTTTTGTTACTCGCTTCGCTTCGTAATAAAATATAGAAATTTTGAGCGGAGAAGTATTTTGGCGGAATGGGTCGGGAGAAACGAACCGAGAAATAGCGAGGCCTTTCCCCCGGATTAGATATCTTTAATGTTATCCATGCCTCATTCGTTCATATCCGCCCTTGTAATAACAGGTTGGTTTTATGATACGACAGTTGCATCAGTTTACGGGGGGACACATTGGTTTTCAGCCCGTGACCGCATCCCTGGCTGCGTTATCCTCCTTGCCAGAGATTACGGCCACGGGCTGAAAACTGCGAAGCACCGCCAAGGCGTCCCAGGCGCGGAATGATAAGGCCGCAGGGCGACGGCTGGCTGACGCCAGTCGAGCCCGAGAACGCAGCCAACGTGCGTCTGGGCGCGCCCTGACGGCAATGTTCACCCTTGCGCACGGATGCTTGTGTAAGCAGTTGAAAAAAAAGCAGGAATCCTGTATACTGAATCCAGAATCTAATCGATCGATCGGGAGGGCTTTCCATGACAGTGCAAAAAATTAAGGAACTTTTAGACGCACAGGTCCTATGCGGTGAAAGCTTATTGGAGCGGGAGGTGCACACCGCCTGCGGGAGCGATATGATGAGCGATGTGCTCGCATTTGTCAAGGAGCAGGCAGTTCTGCTCACGGGGCTAGTCAATCCTCAGGTAATCCGTACGGCGGAGATGATGGATATGCAGTGCATCGTTTTTGTGCGCGGCAAGCAGCCGGATGAGGATATGAAGGCCTTGGCAGCAGAGCGCGGTATGGTGCTACTCTCTACGGAATACGAAATGTTTACCTCCTGTGGGATGCTCTATGCAAACGGCCTGCGCGGCCGCAGCGGTGCCTGATGGAATGCAGCAGTGGGGGAGAAACTCAGTCAGGTGATAACTGCGAAAAGGATGGTCATAGAGAATGGACAGCGTAAAACTGCATTATGAGGTGTCGGGAGATGACTTCACTCGCGCGGGGGAGGCTTCCGGCGATGTCAAGCGCGTGCTCAAGGAGCTGGGGTTTGATCCGGATGTTGTGCGCAACGTCTCCATTGCCATGTATGAGGGGGAGATCAACATGGTCATTCATGCCGGCGGCGGGGAGATCGATGTGGAGATTTCACCGGATTGCATCCAGATGGTGCTTGCCGATCACGGCCCTGGTATTAAGGATGTGGAGCTTGCCATGAAGGCAGGCTATTCTACCGCGCCGGATCAGGTGCGTTCCCTGGGCTTCGGCGCGGGGATGGGGCTCCCCAATATTAAAAAATATACGGACGAAATGGTGATTGAAACGGAGATTGACGTTGGCACTACCATGCGCCTGAAAGTCTATACCCAAAACCAGCCGTCGGCCTGAACAATGATGCTGTCAGGCTGTGAGAAAGGGCCCGATGGGCTTTGCCCCACGGGGAAGAGGTGACGACAAATGGAGGCTTTTTTCCATTCGGTGCGTCTGGATGAGGAAAAATGCGAGGGCTGCACCAATTGCATCAAGCGGTGCCCCACCGAAGCAATCCGTGTGCGTAATGGAAAAGCGCACATTATTTCCGAGCGCTGCATCGATTGCGGCGAATGCATCCGAATCTGCCCGCACCACGCGAAATATGCGGAGTGCGATTCCTTCAATAAAATACTGGATTATAAATATCGTGTCGCGCTGCCTGCGCCAACACTTTACGGCCAGTTTAATAATCTGGACGATGTGGATTATGTGCTGACTGCATTGAAATCGATGGGCTTTGACGATGCGTTCGAGGTGTCCTGCGGGGCGGAGCTCGTCAGCAGCGCCACCAGGATTCTGATGGAGAGCGGGAAGCTGAAAAAGCCCGTGATTTCCTCTGCTTGCCCGGCGGTGTGCAGGCTCATCCGCGTCCGGTTTCCGAAGCTGATCGATCATCTGCTCGATCTGAATTCCCCAATGGAGGAGGCGGCAAGGCTCGCCCGCATTGAGGCGGTGGAGAAAACGGGGCTTGCTCCATCGGAGATCGGCGTCTTTTTCCTGACGCCCTGCCCGGCGAAAAACACGGCGGTCAAGCAACCGCTGGGGCTGGAGAAATCCAATGTGGATGGTGTGGTGGCGATCAAAAATGTATACCCTGTCCTGTTCCAGCAGATGGATAAGGTCAAATCGCCGGAGAATATGCGTCAGTCGGGGCTCATCGGCGTGAGCTGGGCCGGCAGCGGCGGGGAATCTGCGGCGCTCCTGCGCGACCGTTACCTTGCTGCGGACGGCACGGAGAATGTGATCAAAGTGCTTGAAGAGCTGGAGGATGAAAAGCTCAACGATATCGATTTTATTGAGCTTAACGCCTGCACAGGCGGTTGCGTTGGCGGCGTGCTCACGGTGGAAAACCCATTTGTCGCCCGCGCGCGGCTGCAAAGGCTCAGGCGCTACCTGCCTGTTTCTTGCAATCATTTGGAGGATGACGAAATTCCGCGGGAGATGTATTGGCAGCGCCCGCTGGAGGCGAGCTCTGTTTTGAAGCTGGCGGATAACGTAATTGATGCGATGAAGCGCATGAATGAATTAAACGAATTGCACGAGCGGCTACCGGGGTTGGATTGCGGCACCTGCGGCGCGCCTTCCTGCCGGGCACTCGCAGAGGATATCGTGCGGGGCATGGCCAGCGAGCAGGATTGTGTGTTCTTCATGAGCAAGCAGGCGAAATCCACAGAATTTGAGAACTACATACCTGCCCCCTTCCGCAAGAAGGAAGAGAGAGATACGGATTAGAATCCTACTGAAATCAGCTGAAAACCTGGCCGGAAGGATGTGGAGAAAATGACGGTAGAAGAGCTTGCACAGCGCCTGGAGCTGCGTGTGGCCGTGGGTGGGGAGGCGCTTTCCCGCGAGGTGGCGGGCGGCTACTGCGGCGACTTGCTCAGTTGGGTGATGTCCCGCGCGCAGAGTGGCGACGTGTGGTTCACCGTAATGGGCAATATCAATTCTATTGCCGTGGCGATGCTTGCGGACGTGGCCTGCATCGTGCTGTGCGAGGATGCGCCGCTCGATGAGGATGCGCGCGCGCGTGCACAAGAAAAGGGGATTGCCGTGCTGGCGAGTGAGGAGAATGCTTACCGGCTCGCCTCCCGGTTATCTGTGCTGATCTGACGAAACGGTAAACACGGGTTTGCCGCGTAAGAATATGCCGAGAACGGGGCGAAAGGGACTCATGCAAAGTGCGGGGCGTTTTGCAGGGAGTCCTTTTTGTTTTGTGACGAAATTGTCATCCGCCGGTCACCGGATATTCACCTTGCGCCTTTATACTGAAGGTAAAGCAGATGGGGAAGGGAATCGTTCGCCTTGGGTTGAAACACGAATATATCAACTCTGCCCTTCCCCAATCGAAGTGAACATTTTTATGCTGGAAAAGGTGGAGCAGAGTAGGAGGAAAGATACCATGATGGAAATTTTGCGCGTAGAGCACCTGAACAAAATCTATGGCAGCGGAGATACCGCTGTGCATGCGCTGGACGACGTATCGTTCACGGTAGAAAAAGGCGAATTCGTTGCGATCGTCGGCCCTTCAGGCTCCGGTAAATCGACATTAATGCACATTCTCGGCGGTGTGGACAGCCCAACTTCGGGCAAAGTGTTCGTCGATGGTACGGAGATCGGCACACTGGATGAAACAGAGCTTGCCATTTTCCGCAGGCGGCAGATCGGGCTGATCTATCAGTTTTACAATCTGATCCCTGTTTTGAATATAAAAGAGAACATCACGCTTCCGCTCCTGCTCGACGGGCGAGAGGTAGATGAGAAATCGCTTTCCGATCTGGTGGGTTCGCTCGGGCTTACCGACCGGTTGGGCTACCTGCCTAATCAGCTTTCCGGCGGGCAGCAGCAGCGCGTGTCCATCGGGCGCGCGCTGATTACGCACCCAGCGTTGATCCTCGCAGATGAGCCGACGGGAAACCTGGATCGACAAAACAGCGCGGAGATCATCGAGCTGTTAAAGATGTTCAATCGGCAGCATAGCCAAACGCTGCTGGTCATCACGCATGATGAAAATATCGCTTTACAGGCGGATCGCATCCTTGCCGTGGAGGATGGCAGGATCATGCGGGATGAGACGCTGCGCTCCTGCCCCGGAGGGGAGGGGAAAGCGCAATGAATATTGTCAACCGGCTCACCCTACGCTGCCTGAGGCTGAATAAGCGGCGCACGTTGGTGACAATCATTGGGATCATTCTTTCTGTCGCGATGCTCACGGCGATCTCAACGATCTTCTTTTCGTTTATGGATCTGATGCAGCGTGATACGATTGCAAAATCCGGCGAGTGGCATGCGAGCCTCAACGGCGTGGAGCCGGAGAAGCTGGCCCAGGCGGAGCAGGCGGAAAATGTGAAAGCTGTTCTGTTGACGCGGAATATTGGTTTTACAAAATTTATAGAATCAAAAAATCCGGATAAGCCGTTTTTCTATATTGAAGAATATAATACACCGGCTTTTACACACCTCAATCAAACGCTGGCATCGGGGCGGCTGCCGCAGCGAGCGGGAGAGGCCGCAATCTCCCAGGATGCACTCAACGCTGGGGCAAGGCTGCAAATCGGCGATACCGTTACGTTTCAGCTTGGCTATCGGATTGGCGATCCAGGCGGCTCCGGGAGTGAGAAACGGCTAAGCACAGGGGATTATCCTGTGAGAAACACAGATGGTTCTCTAGCGGAGCGCTTTGAGCCGAGAGGGGAAAGGACTTATACAATCACCGGCATCCTGAAGGGCGCTTCGGGAAAATATGATAACGAAATGGCCAGCGCGTTTCCGATCATCGGCTATTGTGACGCGGCTTCTCTTGCCGCTGAGGGGGAACTAGCCGATCCCGCTCTGGTATTTGACCCAGTGCGCCGTTCGATTTATCAGGAGGTGGAGGAGCTGGCGGATAAGATCGGCGCACAAGGATATCAATTCAACGGCTCGCTGTTGCGCTTTTACGGCCTGACAAGCAGGGACGCCCTGCAAAGCGCGGTGAGCCTGTTCGCAGGCATTCTGCTGCTGGTGGTTATCACCGGTTCGGTGATGTTGATTTACAACGCCTTTTCCATCTCCGTTGCGGAGCGTAGCCGGTATCTTGGGATGCTGGCAAGTGTGGGCGCTACCAAGCGGCAAAAACGCGGCTCAGTCTATTTTGAGGGATTTCTGCTGGGAATCATTGCGATCCCGGCTGGGTTGCTGGCCGGGCTGGGCGGGATCGGCGTCACCTTCGCCCTGATGAACACCGCGCTTAGGGATGCGCTCGGTCTGATTGTAGATGTGCGCATGGTGGCTTCGCGGCTGTCGATTCTGCTGTCTGTGCTGTTGTCCGTGCTGGTGATTTTTTTCTCTGTCTGGCGGCCAGCCCGGCGAGCCTCTCGCACGATGCCGATCGATGCGATTCGGCAGACAAAAGAGGTAAAGCTTTCCGGCAAAATGGTGAAAACCTCGCGCCTGACGCGCCGGCTTTTCGGATTTGAAGGCGAGATTGCGCTGAAAAACCTGAAACGCAACCGTGGCCGTTATCGTACGACGCTCCTTTCCCTGACGGTGAGTGTCGTGCTGTTCTTGACGGTATCCTTCGGCATCCAATTGGCCGTGACAGCCTACGGATTGGAGGAGGAGGGTTATGCCTGCGATATGATCGTCATGCCCAGAGGCCTGGAGAAATCGCAGCAGAAGGAGCTATTTCAGCGTATTCTGGCTGAAGGCCAGGTAACAAAGTATACCATTGAAGATAGCATGAACTTTCAAACAGCACTCCCAGAGGAGGATGTGAACCGGGAATTCTGCTCGCAGGCTGGCTTTTCAAAGGCGGGCGGAAAATATATCGTGCCCATCAGCATCCTAATTTTGGAGGAGTCTTCTTTCAAAGCCTATGCGAAGGAAGTTGATGTGGATCTGGGAGATTATGAAAATCCACAGGAGCGCAAGGCCATTTTGGTGAACCGGGATACCTGGCGGGTGCAGGATGCAGAAACGCAGGAGCGAATTATAAAAACATTTGATCTGCTCGAATTGAAACGCGGCGACCGGGTTTTGCTGTCGCGGCTGTCAGGAAAAGCAGAAGCCGAGCAGACGTTTGGAGCCATCCGTATCGCAGATATCGTTTCACAAAAGCCCTTTGGCGTGTCAGATGCATTCGGCGTGATGCTCGTCGTGCCGGAGCAGACGGGCCGCGCGATGCGCGCGGCCTATGCAGAAAAGCTCAGTGGAGAGGAGAAGCAATCCATGCTGGAGGAATTTTCATCCCTTCGGTTGGATACGGACGCCCCCGATAAGGTGCGTGAAATTCTTGAAGGCTATCATACGCCGGGGCTCCCGGAACAAGTGGTTTATAATGATTATGCGGAATCGCAGGAGGAGTTTGAGCATGTAATTCTAATCATCTCTGTTTTTTCGGGCGGCTTTATCGCCCTGATCACGCTCATCTGTGTGGCGAATATGTTTAATACGATTTCTACCAACATGGTCTTGCGTCAGCGTGAGTTTGCCATGCTGCAATCGGTCGGCATGACGCCGAAGGGCTTCCGGAAGATGGTCCGCTTTGAGAGCCTGTTCTACGCCCTGAAAACGCTGCTGTATGGCTTACCGTTCAGCTTTGTCATAATGGCTCTGCTCCAGCTGGCGCTTGGGAGGAGCTTTGATATTCCCTTTCAGATGCCGTGGCTTGCCCTGCTCTGTGTGGTGGCGGGCGTGCTGGCAATCGTGGGGCTTACGATGCTTTATGCGAGCGCTAAGCTGAAAAAGGGGAATATGATTGATACACTTAAGAATGAAAATATATAAGGAAATTTTGGGACGCGCTGCGGCTAAACTGCGGCGTGTCCCCCTTCGTTTTCGTGTAGAATTGGTCAAAGAGGTTCCGAAGGGGGGAGGGATGTGGTATAATAGCTTCAAACAAAGTTTGAAGCATTGGAAAAATGCCTGTCGGCGCGAAACGC
>OGDN01003075.1_pt1 | contig 18871 bp, 36 predicted proteins | sample 1570271 | NCBI WGS metagenome assembly OGDN01 (sample SAMEA4384481, study PRJEB24528) | human gut metagenome | reverse complement strand
ACATATTATTTGTAAAATATATATAACGCACTTAACTTAATTGACTTTATAACGCACTTATGATAAAATTGCATCATACTATATAGGAGGTGTGGCACTTTGGAAAATGAACTGAAAACAACAGAAGCGCAGCGAAAAGCTGTTAGAACTTATGAAAAAAATAACTACAGATTAAATTTAACATTTCCAAAAGGAACAAAGGAGCGGATCGAATCGCTACAATTAAATAAATCAAATTCGGCTTTTATCCGTGATACGGTCTTGTCTAAACTGGACGAATTAGAAAAAATCTTAAAATAACACACTTATATGTATTGACGTAATAACGCACTTATAATATAATGATGGTATCAAAAAAAGGAGATACCAGATATGCAAATTGAATACAGGAAAAAAGCTGTAAAATATATCAATTCATGCGACAGAGCTACCAAGCAAAGGCTGAAAATTGCGATAGAAAAATTGCCGCTTGGCGATATTAAAAAATTATCTGGATTAGAAAACGATTACCGCTTAAGGGTTGGAGATCTTCGAGTATTATTTTCGATCGAAGAAGACAAGATAATTATAAATAATATCCTTCCAAGAGGTCAGGCATATAAAAGAATTTAGGAGGTGCGAAAATGAGTAAAGAAGCATTAAAAAATATAATCGATCTTGTACCAGATGAAGATATAGAGACTATTTACAAGGTTGTTATAAAATTTATCCCAGAAGATAAACCAGAACCGGATGAACTGGAAGCAATTGCGGAAGCAAGAGCGGATCATGATGATTTAATATCACATAACGATATTAATTGGGATTGATGAATTAGACGGCTTAAAATACAGCCGTCTTTTCTTTTTATCACTTCCCCAGATCGGACAACGTCGCCGGTCACATTTCGCAAATCCGCAAAAGTAATAAAGCGAATATAATACTTTCTTAAATCTTCATAAACATGTCGTAACAAAGTGACAACCAGCCGTCACTTTGTGACAAAAATGTGACGCTAGAGAAAGATAAAGAGTAAGAGATAGATTATATTTTATATTTTAATTATAAGGATTTAAAATCTTATATATTAATCAAGGAGTAGATTATTATAATATAATTATATTTACGAATGCGCGCGGAGATATATTATATAAGGCGTATGTAGTGATTAAATTTAAAATCTGTCCTTGACAGATTGAGAAAATAATATTATTATAATGCTCATAAAAACAGAAAAACGCATCCGGGCAACATCTAGATTGATCGAGCAGGTCCCGGGAAAAATGGAAGTCATGCAGCCGACACAGATATATTAAACTGTGTTAGGCTGTTTTTTATTTATTAAAATACTGAGAGGAGGATATATATCATGGCTGATAATACAGTTATTACAGATCAAGGCGTAGAAGTATATGAGAACTCCATAACCGAATATCTGGATAAATATATAGCTGATAAAAATATAGCCGATATGTCCAAAGAACCTCAGAGTAAGTGGAATGCAGCTTTAATATATATTTATAAAGCCGTATTTAAAAATGATAGAGAGAGATTAAGAGATCCTAAAAATAAAGATAATTATAACGATAAGCTGATAAATGATATATGTGATATATATATTGAGTTATGCTATGAATACGACAAAGAAGTGAGCATTAACGGGTTCTGCTTCTTGACTGGGATCAATACAGATACAGTATACACCTGGGGGCACGGCGAGTATCGGCTCGGTTCTTCTTGCTCCGATGTATACAAAAAGCTGGTCAAAAACAATGAGGAATCCCTGAGCGACAAGCTCATAAGCGGCGGTCTTAATCCGATGAAAGTACTTCCAGCCTTGAATAGACGGCATAACTGGAACATGCCAGGGACAAGCCGCCAAGGCGGGGAGCAGACGCAGAGCATCGAAGAGATTCAAGAGAGATACAAGGGCGTTATTCAGCAGGAAGATGCGAAGTTAGAACTTCCATCAGCTGATTTCTAGTGGTTTTCCGTCAAATTGCACAATGATTTTTAAATGAAAACCACATCAAGTGCCGAAAATATGGGATAGTTCGTAAAATCATACAAATGCGAACTTGAAAAAACATAACGCAGGCGAAGCAATGTGCTTTAAGAGCTACGGCTTGGGACGGGGGCGGGGTCTGGTGGAAACACACCACGGGCGGCAACTGAGCCCCGTAAGTTGAAATTTAACAAAAAGACCATCTCTCACAGAAAGGACTAACCGCATGAAAAGAAAACTTAAAGCAATAATTCAAACCGGAATAACAGTGATTCTTCTCTGTGGTATATGGCAGATGCTGGAATACATAGCTTACGGAGAAGTTCAACCAAGGATTGTAGATGATATAATGGTTTTATTTTTCATTCCATTTATCTACTTGGCTTGCAGATATTCAAAATAATTCAATTTTCACATCAGATAAAATTCAAAGAGTTACATTCGATAACGATTTTCAAAAATTTTCAAAAACAAAAAAGCATAGTAAGAGGTGAAAGCGTATGTTGGTACCTGCGATACTATACAGAGATCAGATTGAAAGAGAGTTTCAAAGGCTTTACTACACGAAAGACATGTTGTTCGAAACCGGATGCCTGGGGCAATGGACTCCGGAAATATCAGATAGTCCAGACGATGGAAGATTCGATTATGCAATCGTGAGCAACAATAAGTTGATTGGGTATCTTTCGTACCAAGTTGATTACTATGTATCCAAGGCTTACAATTTTGGGCTGATGTCTTTTGACCGCGGAAACCCGGTTGTTGGGAAAGACGTGTTTGAGAAGTTAGAAGAACTTGTATCAACTTTACATCGGGTTGAGTGGCGTATGGTTGGCGGAAACCAGGCAGAACGCAGCTATGATAAATTCTGTGAGAAACATAACGGGAATAAACACGTCCTGAAAGACAGCGTTAGAGATGCCACAGGCAATTATCACGATGATGTTATTTACGAAATTGTGAATTCGGATTAAAAGGAGCGATTATGTCAAGAATCAAGGTTGTAAATCCAAACGAAAGTTGGATGGGAACTGAATACTACATAGATGGCAAGAAAATCAATAATGTACGGAGCGTAGACTTCCGTGTTGCAGTAGATGAAGTACCTTGCTTCGCGTTTGAAACAATAGGGCTACCGGATATTGATATGGCTGGAGACATTGGATTCCGATTTGCACCGGAAACAGTTAAGCAAGCGGTAGTTGTCTTGCGAAAGGAATTGATTTCAAACAGAGATTTACGCGACGCTTTCTTGAAAAGTATGTTAAGTGCATTAGATGATGACTTTTGGAACAGCAGGGAAACCGTTGGAGACCAGCTTGACATTGGTTACGATGATTTCAAAGAAGCGGCAGAACTTATGCTGAATCGCTTGATTGGGATTGAGACGGAGGGAAAATAAGTGACCGGAAATGAATACCAGGAATTAGCAATGCGGACAAACGATCATAAGGCAACACAAAGACTTGTTGGAAAAGTTGTAATTGATAATGTAGACCTTGGTGACATATTCAACGCTTGCATTGGATTATCCGGAGAAGTTGGAGAATTTAACGACATGGTTAAAAAGTGGGTGTTCCACGAAAAGGAACTGGATATTGACCATGCGAAGAAAGAATTGGGTGATATAGCGTGGTATCTGGCTATGGCTTGTGAATCCTTTGGCTGGAGTCTCGATGAAATCCTACAAATGAACGTAGACAAGCTAAAAGCACGTTACCCGGAAGGTTTTGATACTGAAAGAGCAAATAATAGAGCGGAGGATGACGTTTAATGGATGAAAGCAAGAAAGAGTGCTGTGGCACTTGCAAATATGGCTCATACGACAAGACAGATGGATATGTATGTGTGAACGATGAAAGCGAATATGTGGCTGATTTCGTGGAATATAGCCACAAATGCGACGAATGGGAGAGCAAACGATGAACAATGAATTGCTGAAAACCGAATATTCAACAGCATTTGATGAAAAGCGTAAGGGGCTGATTGAGCAGTCGTATTACAAATACGGACCGGCACGAATGAACTTTGCAAGCGGAAACGTAGATGCAATCGAAAGTTTGAAAATGAATCTTGCCAAGTTTGAAGAGACCGGGAACCTTGAATACCTGTGTGATGTTGCGAATTATGCCATGTTCCGGTTCATGTTTCCGCAGCAGGGCGAATATTTCAAACATACGGACTCTGATGCATCTGCCGGGATTTTTGGTATGAGTGTGAATGAGATGGAAGAGTTCAAAAACAAACATAGATTTAGCGATAGATAGGAGCATAAGAAAGTGAGAGTAGTTTCACAAAATAGAGATTTTTCATTCAACTTCGACAATACGGTATTTGGGCGACAGTACAACATCATCTATGCAAGAATTGGGAAAGACAATATTCCAATCGGACAGTATGAATCAGATGAGCGAGCTACAGAAGTGTTTAAGGAAATACATAGGTTAATCGGTGAAATAAATTTGTATTATATGCCAGAGGAGTGAACCAATGGAAATTATAAAAACAGTTATAACAACGCTTGATATTTTGCTTATTTTGTTATTGTTTACGTTTGGAAAAACAGCAAAGGATAAGCCGACAGCAATAGGATTTGGAAGCATGATTATGTTGCTAATTATAAATATTTTCCTCATGTGGAGATGATGCAATGTTTGTATATGATCAAATATTTGGTATCTACTTCTTGCCACCAATTTTAAGCGTGTTAGGAAGAATACATAGAATCAAGATAAAAGCCCAAGAACATTCGGGAGATTTTCTTAATCTGGATAGTGACGCCGAACACCAGAGTGAGAAATCGGAGCATCCGGTATAGCTTAAGTCCGCAAGCGATAGTTCTCGGCTGAATAATTGATCTATCGGCGTTAGGCTTTGAATTACGTTTGCGGACGAATACAACATTGGGCTATCGCCAAGTGGTAAGGCAGTGGAATTTGACTCCACGATTCGTAGGTTCGAATCCTACTAGCCTAATTGGTTACATGTCTTATGCGTGTAACCGCATGTACTTTTTCATGTGGTCGAACCCATAGTTGAAATGTTTAGGCATTTGGGTTTCTCCTTTCGCCACTAGGACGATTCTGTTAAGGACGGTGCGAGACCGTTCGGTGGTGGTCGCCGCAGAAAGCGGTATTTGATGTAAGCCTATATGGTGTTGAACGGCGTCCGTTCCGTAATTTGCAGACGTGCAATCCATATAGCTGTCATATTTGATGGTTCTGACACCTATCCCACGGTGCCAGAGCTACAACAATGAGTTGCCAGTGAAAGGCTGTAAACTGGATAGTGCAACGCATGGCACGATAAATATCATTGCTAACCGTCGGATGGCGGTTTCGGAACGTAGCTCGTTGGCAGGAGTGTTCAAGCGTGTGTTAATTCACGACATCTTGAGATGGAAAGTCGGGGGTTCGAATCCTTCCGTTCCGATGTGGTTGGATAGCTACCAACTAGCAGGTAACTGGCAGATGCCCTGCAAAGATAAAAATAGCTGTAAGTGTTGCTTGATGGTCAAGCCTTAAATGCGGGCACGCAGCTTACAGAAATGCACACATAAAAAATAATGGAATTAGCAGTGAGGCAGGTCTCAAATATTCTTCGGAATATTGAGTAGGCGATAAAATATAACGCACAACAACAAAACAGTAAGTAGGAAGTACAACGAAAACTGTTGGATAGGACACTTCAAAAGCCTTAATGCGTTTGGTAAACCTTTGAAGGAGTGAATCTTGTCAATTTTGCAGTGTTCCCATAATGGTATTGGAATGGCTTGCTAAGCCGCCGGGCGTTTATTCGCCTTGTAGGTTCGAATCCTACACACTGCGTTAACTTACGACAGGGGTGAACCTTGCCGTAAGCGGTAGAAAGTCCGCATGAAATTGTACAAAGTAGTGGCAAAAGCAATTTCAGATATGGCAGTTCCACTACACTGTCATATTTGCCGTATATCCGGGTGGTGAGGGAGCGGTCTTGAAAATCGTTGGCTGTAAAAGGCTTGCAGGTTCGAATCCTGTGTACGGCGTTTATCTTTGGATAACTTGTAATTACCAGAACTGCAAATATGGGTTATAAGGTTGTCTGTATGGATAGTAGTTGCTCATTATCGGTCAACGAAAAACACTTCCATGAGTAGAATTTGCAGATTCAAAAATGGTCGAGCCTTGTTTGGGTCGGGCAGGTTCAACTCCTGCGGCAACTATTTTGAACATTGATAATTGAATATCGACGGTTGGAGTGGTATAATTTCCCTATCACAAAAGATTGGGGGATTTGCATATGAAATGTTTACATTGCAATACTGAAATGAATCATTACAAACTGAATAAAGACTGGCAGATTTACGGGAGAGAGTACAATCCCGGAAACGGATATGCGATCAGACAGAATCCACATAATCCACAAAGCATATACGAGTGCCCCGAATGTGGTTATATGGAATTGAGCTCAAAGTATTGTGAAAACGAAGATATTTAAGCACCTACCAACCGTCAATATTCGATGGTTGGTATTTTTTTACACAAAAATGAGGTGTGAGTATGAAAGCAAGATTTTTAGAGGATGTAGAAATAAATGACAAAAAACATGGATATAAGATGGTGATTAATAAAGGCGATGTGCTTGAAGTTACAGAGCATGAAAATCATTATGAGTTAAGAAAAAAGAATGGATGGGGAACGATGGCTCCAAAGGAATGTGAAGGAGAAATATACGAAATTATTGAATAATTCACATGAAAATGAGGTGGAAGCATGATTCTTAATGTGTCCGAAGAACAGAAAAAGATTATTGAATCGCAAGGGTATATGGTTGTTGAGTTCAAATTGTGGTGTCGGAAATTAGGCAAGATGATTCTTGAGTATACTGAAAAAGCAATTGATACTTGGCGAGCAATAGTTTTGTTTATACAAGAACAGACAATTAAGGCATTCAAGCATATCAAGGATTTTGTGGAACAGCTTTCAAACGAATTGGAGCCATATATGAATTCCTTGGATTATATGGATTGTGAGAAAAAGAAATATCTGTTTGTTCGGTCACTTGGAAGAGCATATGAAGCGAATGTAAGAAGAAAAGTTTTTTATCACAGATGCAGGGATAGGTGTTGAATATGTGTGATTTTTGTAAGAACTATAGTGATAACAGAATATTTGGTGCTGATATTACTATCAAAAAGTGTGCCAACGAAACGGATTTAACATATGCGAAGATTATGAAGAACAGAGGGGATAAGGTGCCTGGTATTGTGTTTTTTTCGCGTGGAATGTCGAAAGGTTACTTTGATATCATATTTTGCCCGATGTGCGGCAGGAAGTTGGTGTAAGAATGAATAAAATTTCATCAGGGTATCAACCACAAACAGAAGCACTTAGAAATTTTGGTGTGAATATTTCAAGAGAAGCTGTAAACAAGTATGCATTGGAACATTTCGGCAAAATACCAGAGACGATGGCTGAGAGAGATGCGGTAATAGCTGATAAGTGCAGAACAGAGATTCGAGAAAAGGTAGCGGAATAATGAAGATAAATGATGTAAAAGCATTAATTGCAGATTATGGAGAAAACGCAACATTAAAAGACGTTTTAAAAAATGTGCAGGGAAATAGAAAATATCAATGCCCTAAGTGCAGTGGCTATGGAAAAATCACCATAAGAAGAAATGTGGCTGAATATTGGGAATGTTGTGATAGATATGAAAATTACAGTGTGGTGTGCGACCTTTGCAATGGAGAAGGATATACGGAGCATGAATATAAGCCCAAAATGGTGCAAGACGGATGGGAGTAATTCAAAATGAGTATGGCAGAAGTAATTGAATCAATAGAGCGTGATGCATTTAGACAGGCAACGCCTATAAGTATTGGAAACAATGAGAAAATCGAATGTTCGCAGTTAGAAGATGAACCTGTGATTATGGCAGATTCAAAGAAAACTGCTGATATTTTGAAAAGTTGCTTTACTGATAAAGCACACGAAATGTCGTTCGTTGAGTTTGCAGAAAGAATTGCACCATTTCCGCTTTCTGATTTGCAAAAAGAACTGCTTCGGAAATATGAGGAAGAATGTACTAAGGGCAATGACGTTGTTCTTGTACAGGCATCGAGAAGTTGTGGAAAGCGATTTATTATGCAGGTGGTTGATGAATGGAAAAAATTACATCAATTATCTGAACATCGTTGTAGTCGTTGTAACCGTCTGTTAGGAAAATTCAACGGACAGGCTGAAATTAAATGCCCGAAATGTGGGGAAATCAATAGAATCGGGGTGAAATGAGTATGGATTTATGCATGGACGAATTAGAACGATTGGAAGAGGATATTGCGGACGGTAACTTTCGTGGAGTTAAATATCTTGACACATGGGATTATGAGGATGAATACTCGCACAATGATATTGAGATTGCGAGAGATAAGTTTATTGAAAAGGCAAATGACTTTTTCCGAGAAAATGATTTACCTTATACGATGAAAGAAGTTTGCGAAAACGCAATGGTATGTGACAAAGATACCGGAGAGATACTTTATCAACAGAAAGCAATTTAACAAAGTCAGAGCACCAGTTGCAGAGTGCCAAGCGGCACATATGTAGAGAGAGCCTATTTCCAAGAAGAATGGAGGTAGGCTCTTTTTGGTTTCAGAGCAAACGCGGTCAACCGCTGATGATATTAAAAATTACATAAAACAGCATGGGATTGAATACCGGACGTTATTTGACCTGTTGGACGTGGCGAAAACCGCATTTGAAAAGGAAAATGACACGGAATGGGCGTTGAAAGTCACTTCGTACATCAAAGAATGTTGCACTTGGGCGATTCAAAACAGCATTGAAGTCCTGCAGATGGACGAACTGTATTGGAAAACGATGAAAGCGGAAGCGCCGTACCATTTTGAGTCATTCCTTTTCTATATGGAGAAGAATCGCCGACCAGAAAAGAAATTCTATGAGCCGAGAATGCGTACGCTAAAAATCGTTGTTGACGATCTCCAAGACTTGGAAGATGGAAAGTTAGATTTTTATGGCTTATCACTCCCACCACGAGTAGGAAAGTCCACTCTTTGTATTTTCTTTCTTACATGGGTTATTGGTAGGCATCCAGAGAGCCACAACGCTATGTCTGGGCATTCTGGCATCTTAGCTGACAGATTCTACAATGATGTATTTAAACTCACTCAAAACGAGGAATACACATTCAAAGAGATATTTCCGGATATTGATCTTGCAAATAAGTCATCCGAGAAGAATGAACTTTACTTTTCTCCTACAGAAGCATTTGCAACGCTGACTTGCCGAGGAATTGACGGAACATGGACCGGTGCGGTTGATATTAGTTCGGACGGATACTTATATGTCGATGATATGGTGCGTGATCGTACCGAATCATTGAGTCCTATTCGATTGGGGAACAGATACCAGGATTACTTGAATGTCCTTGTTGACCGTAAAAATGACGGGTCCAAGGAACTTATGGTCGGTACTCGTTGGAATGTTTATGATCCACTCGGACGAGTAGAGACGGAGAATGCGAACAATCCGCGCTACAGATTCCGGAAGATTCCTGCATTGGATGAAAACGATGAATCCAATTTCCAATACGATTACGGAAAAGGATTTTCTACAGAATATTACCGGAAGATGCGCGATCGTCTGGATAAAAACGAATGGATGGCTAAATATCAGCAGAGACCATTTATTCGAGAGGGATTACTCTTCCCATTGGACGAGTTGAATTATTACAACGGAGTGTTGCCAGATGGAGATTATATCACGGCCGCAGCGTGTGATGTTGCATGGGGCGGCGGAGATAGTCTTTCAATGCCGTTTGGAAAACTTTTCGGGAGCGTCGATGATGGACCTATATATATACCGGATTGGATTTTCAATAAAGGTGATAAATACGTTACAAAACCTCTTGTTGTGGCAAAGACGTTGCAACATAAGCCTAATATGGAGCGTTTCGAGGCTAATAACGGCGGGGATGAGTACGCGGAAGACATTGACCGCCTATTACGAGAACAAGGCTTTAAAACTAATATCTCTTGGGCGAAAGCAAGCAACCAAGTGGGAAAGATGGCAAAGATTATACAGTATGCACCGGATATTAAGCGAAGATGCTATTTCCTTAAGCCGGAACTACAGAGCCAAGAGTATAAGGCAGCAATGGAAGAACTTGGAATAATCGTTCAAGTTGGAAAGAACGAGCATGAAGATAGTGCTGACGGATTGACACAGTTAATTCAAGTATTTGAAAACGGAACTGTAAAAACGACGATTATAAATAGCCCAATGTGATAGAGGAGTGATAGAGTGAATAAAAGACAGTTGAATCTTGAAAAATATGGTATTTCCGGCAAACGATACAAAGAACTTTGCGGATTTTGCGAGCAATATCCGGAATGGAAAAATCAGTTGAAATACAATAATGATACCGTCAAAAGCCTTGAAATAACGGACATGCCAATTTATCACAGCAATTCAGATGCTACCGGAAATTTGGCAATTAAGCGAACAGGATTGGAAGAAAAATGCCGGTTGATTGAAGAAACTGCAGAGCAGGCGGGAGAGGATTTGAGTCAATACATCATCAAGTCTGTATGCTATGAGGTCCCGGTTACATATCTGATTGCCTGTGAGGGTATGCCAATCGGAAAATCGGCATTTTATGAGATGCGCAGATATTTCTTTTATCTGCTCGATCAGAATAAGAAAATGTGAAATGCGGAAAAAAGGGACATACTTTGATGATATGATTGTATCATCGGAAAATGAGAAATGAGCCATTGGTGTAAAAGCCAGTGGCTTTTTCTATGCCATGAATTGAGGTGAGACTGTGAGCGAAAAGGAAAGAAACATTGAATATCGCGGAAGAATCAAAATTTATACGGATGTGAAAAAAATCACATCGAACAATGTTATTGATGTTCTTTCGCGCGCCATGATTAAGCATGAGCAGAACTGCACACAGATTAGATACCTCATCAATTTTGAAAAAGGCGATCAACCACTTATGCGTGAGAAGAAAGTAAGAAAAGACATTGATATTAAGTCAATTTCCAACCTTGCGCACCAGATCACAGAATTTTGGCTTGGTTATTTTTGGGGAAATCACATGGCTTTCGTTCAGAAGTCGGATAAGCACCCGAAAAACAGCAATCCAACAGATAATGATTCGGCAATCACGCTTTTGAATGAAATGTACGATGCCGAGGATATGGAAAGCAAAGACCAGTTACTTGCTTATTATCTGGAAGTATGCGGCACTTGTTGCCAACTTATCGACATAAAGAGAAAGCCGGATGATGAAGATGCGGTATTTGACCTTGTGACGCTGAATCCGCTGTATTCATTTGTTGTCTATTCGTCAGATGCTTATGAGCGACCGATGATGGGAGTTTCGTATTCAGAGGACGAGGATGGTTCAAGAATCTTTACCTGCGTGGCTGATGATGCAATTTATGAAATCCGTGACATGGTGGAAATCGTCAATGGTGCCAAGAAAAAAGATGGCATGAAACTGAATGAATTGGAAATTCCAGTCAATCCGTTTGGTCGTGTGAACATCGTTGAATTTGAGCGTGCTACAGACCGCACAGGCGTATTTGAACGACAGCTTGATGAATTAAACGCCTTGAATATTTTGGAGTCTGATTTGTGCAATGACGTAGCACAGACCACACAGGCAAATTGGTGGGGCAATGACATTGAACTTGATAAAGACGATGACGGAAAAGTAAAAGGACCACAGGGTGGTCAATGGATTTTAACCAAAACAAACGGACAGGGTAAACAGCCAAATATCAAGGGACTTGTCCTTGACTATAACTATGATGGTGTACTTGCTAATATCCAAGCGAAACATGACGGAATCCTTGAAAGAACATTTACACCAAAACAGACAGAACAAAGTGGTGGTTCTACAACTGGAGCAACAAGCCTTTCTTCTGGCTGGACTGCGACGGAAGCTGTTGCGTGCAAGCAGGCGGCAATCGTTAAGCGTGGATTTAAGGAAAGAAACCGACTTGCATTGATCGCGATTAAGAAATCTCCAAGTACGGAGCCGGATAGCCCATTGTTGGATTTGAAAAACAGTGATATTGAGATTCGACCAATCCGGCAAAAAAGCTACGATATGGCGACAAAAATTAATTCATTGGCAACGATGATTCAAAACATGGTACACCCGCGCGTGGCAATGGAAGCGATTGATTTCTTTCCAAATCTTGCTGAAGCTGTCGAAGATTCAGTTCCTAAGATGCTGGAATATCAGAAGACATTACTTGAAAGCAAAAAAACTACCAACGTGTCAAACGGAAACAATAATATGGGGCAACGAGACGCAGATAAGGAATTAAAAGCAAATGTAAACCCTGATGTGAAAAGGATTATGCAGGATTCTTCAGACCAAATTAAGAACAGTCCTTTGAAAGATTTATAAATAAATTATGCCAAGGATAGCCCGACGGGGCGAAAGCATCAAGCCTTAGATGTTTTCTTGGCATTTTGTAAGGCATATTACGAAAGGTGGTAATTAAACGTGGCTGAACTAATGGACTTGACCGGAATGCGGTTTGAAAGATTAGAAGTAATATGTGAAGCTGAAAGAACTAATTATGGTGCAAGAAGATGGCTGTGTGAATGTAGATGCGGAAACAAAAAAATTGTGTACCAAAGAGCACTCGTTTCCGGACACACAAGGTCTTGTGGGTGTCTAAGAAAAGAGGAATTGATAAAGCGGTCAACAAAACACAATTGTTGCAATACGCGTATCTACAATATATATGCCAGTATGAAAAAGCGGTGCCTAAATCGTAATGAACAAGCATATCCAAATTATGGCGGCAGAGGAATTTTGATTTGCGAAGAATGGTTGGGCGAAAATGGCTTTGAAAATTTTTACAAATGGTCTATGGAAAACGGATACGATGATAAATTGACTATTGACAGGATTAATGTAAATGGAAACTATGAACCATCAAATTGCCGTTGGGTAACATACAGAGAGCAAAATCGCAATAAACGCAATAATATTGTGATTTTATGGAATGGCGAGACTAAAATTTTAAAAGATTTGTGTATTGAACTGGGAATGAACTATCAAACAGTAAAAATGAGGGTTCATCATGGCTGGGAAATAAATAGAGCATTAACCGAACCAATACATAATACGAATAACAGTTAATCAGCACTCACAGAAATGCGGGTGCTTTTTATATGCACTAGGGAAAGTGCAGTACAAATTTCGCAACAATAAAAACGTTAGGGAAAACGGAAAAATCGCAAAGTAAACGCTCGTAGGGAAACGAGGATAATCAATCGCAGAAAGTTGAGGTAACAAAGATGGAAAAGAAAGAACTTTTAAAAATGAATTTGCAGCATTTTGCAGAACCGACACCGGAACCACCAAAGGACGAGCCGAAGCCACCAGCACAGGAACCGTCAAAAGATCAGCCGAGCGACAATCCGGGAAGCAGAAGTGACGAGCCACAGCCAAGCCTTGAGGAACAGTTACAGCAGATGCGCATTGAAAATGCAAAGCTGAAAAAGGCACAGGAAGATGCAGCTACGGACGCTTCTAATTGGAAAAAGAAGTACAACGCAACATTGAGCGATGCCGAAAAGCTGGCGCAGGAAAAGGCTGATAAGGAAGCGGAGAAAGATGCTGAACTTGCAAAACTTCGTAAAGAGAGTGCTGTTTCAAAGTATGAGAAGAATTTCTTGACACTTGGTTACTCACAGGAATTAGCCAAGAAAGCCGCCGAAGCGCAGTTTGAGGGCGATACAGACACACTGTTTCTGGTTCAGTCACAGGCGCAGGAAGCCATTGTGAAAGCGAAGGAAGCAGAGTGGTACAAAAACAGACCGGAAATTACAACCGGTGCAGGAGATGGATCAAAAGATGATCCGTTCTTGCAGGGATTCAATTCATAAAAATTTTAAGAAAGAAATGAGGTAGAAAAATGGCAGTAGTAAATTATGCAAGCAAGTATGCTTCACAGGTGGACGAGCGTTTTTCACTCGGTTCACTGACCGGAGCATTAACCAACAACGCTTATGATTTTATCGGCGTTGAGACAGTAAATGTATATTCCATCCCAACCGTTGGAATGAACGATTACAAGACAAGCGGTTCAAATCGTTATGGCGACCCGGACGAGTTAGGCAATTCCGTACAGGAAATGAAGCTGACACAGGACAGATCATTTACATTCACCATTGACCGCAAATCTTATGACGATGCACAGATGACAATGGAAGCTGGAAAAGCTCTTGCAAGACAGATTGCAGAGGTTGTTATTCCAGAGGTGGATATTTATCGTATTCATAAGATTGCAGCATCTGCAAAGGTGGCAAACATTGTTACCGGAGCAACCACAAAGACAAATGCATATGAAAACTTTTTATCCGTACAGGAGAAGTTGGATGATGCAAAGATTCCGGCTGGCGGCCGTATCTGTATTTGCCGCTCATCTTACTATAAGAACATCAAGTTAGATGATGCTTTCACAAAGAAGGGCGATATGGCAACCCAAATTGCTATTAACGGTGCGGTTGGTGAAGTTGATGGAATGCCTATTATCAAGGCACCTGCATCTTATTTCCCGGCAAATGTTGATTTCATTATCACAAATCCAATCGTTTGTGTCGCACCAATCAAGCTGACCGAGTACAAGATTCATACAGATGCTCCTGGTATTTCCGGTTGGTTAGTAGAGGGACGTATCAGATATGATGCTTTCTGCTTAAATGAGAAGCTGGATGCTATCGGTGTCCATGCAACAGAAACATTAGCATCCATTGCAATCACAACAGCACCAACTAAGACAGCTTATAAGTCCGGCGAGAAGTTTGACCCGACTGGAATGGTTGTAACCGCTACATACGGTTCTTCCACAACACAGGATGTAACTAAGCATGTTACCTATACCCCGGAAACTATCACCAAAGCAGGCAACGTAACCGTAAGCTACACCGAGAACGGTGTAACTAAGACAGCTACGCAGGCTGTAACACTTGATACCTAAAAGGAGTTGATTGTAGATGGTTAGCTATGAAAAAGACGGCGTAACCATGGTGGTACATGATGGCATGGCTCGTGTCATGGAATCATGCGGGTACAGAAAAGTGGTGGAGCAATCCACCGCACCTGTGCCGGAACAGCCAGTTGAGGAAACGCCAAAGGAAGAAAATAAGCAGTATTCGCGTTCGGAGATTGCCAGAATGAATACGGCTGATCTTAAGGAATTGGGAAAATCCTTAGGGCTGGAAGTAACAGAGGAATCTACAGGGAAGATGTTGAAAGAACAGATTATTGAAAAACTTGGTCTGTAAATGAAATGAGGTGGCAGGATGGCTGATATTGAAGAAAAGCCAAGGGATGATGAGGTAACACTCACTCCGATGGAACAATTCAGAGAAGATATTAAGTCGATGATAACTGAATATGACGCAGAAATCAGCGTTTCTAATCTGACCGTTAATCTTGCCATTGAAGCATTTGAAACGCTTAGAAATTATCCAGGTTCGTGGGACGAAGATAAGATTCTTACGGACTTGGAGAAAAATAAAGCCAAGATTGCTATGGCAGCTATTGAGATTGATTCAAAGAATGGAGCTGAAAGTCAGTTAAGTCATTCGGAGAACGGAATTTCAAGAACCTATAGCGAATATCTCATGGCTTATAAAGGAGTGGTAGGATTTGCAAACTGTATTTAAGAGAAAGGTATGGTGATTCTTACATCTCCCGACCGCAGGGTTATGCGGTAAAGAAGATTGTGCGTGACGAAAGTCGCAGGCGGCGCACGTTAAGCGGTGGTGGGCGGTGCGCCATATTTTTGTTTGGAGGGAAAGACATTATGAAGAAATTATTTATTTCACAGCCTATGAGAGATAAAACAGACGAGGAAATCAAGGCAGAAAGAGCCAAGATTGTAAAAGCGGTCACAGAATGTTTCGGAGAGGTAGAGGTTATTGATTCGTTCTTTGAATCAGCGCCGCACGATGCCAAGCCGTTATGGTTTCTCGGAAAGTCTCTGGAATTGCTTTCGACTGCTGACTGTGCTTATTTCGCAGATGGCTGGAAAGATTACAGAGGATGCAAAATCGAGCATGAATGTGCCGTGCAGTATGGCATTGATATTGTAGGCGAATAACTGCTTGTAGCGGCTCTCCTTTTGTCGTATAATGACGATAAAGGGGGGGGGATAAAACTATGGCGAAAAAACAATTAGATAAAAAAATCGCAACAGCGGTTGTAAATTATTGCAATAAGGATATAGTTCCAGATGGAGAATTTAATTCGGACATTCAGTATGAGTCAGAATGGTTTGAGGAATATTTTTCTTTCTTAAACGATGAAAAACTGCAAAAACATGTTGGAAGTGCTTATTATCAGGCAAGATTTATGTATAAGTTAATGAGTGCATTAAGACTTCCAAAGGCTAAACATCAGGGCATTGTAAAGTTTCAGATAATTCAATACGCTTCTATATACGAGGCAATACTTGATAATTTGATAGAGAAGAACTTTAAAAATGAAATTATGACAAAGTATGGAAACACGGTTTATGCGCCTGTTAGTGTATTATCGAAAGATGCTAAATTGACTTATGCAAATTCAACCATATATACATGTAAACAGAAGTTGCAGAAGAAATCAATAAAGAGTATGAGCATAAAAGAAAGAACGGAGTTTGCTGTTGAAAAGGGAATGATTACGGCTGATGTAGCAAAGCGTATATGTGATTTGTACGATTTGAGAAATAATGTACATATTCTTAAAGCTACAAGAAGTGATTATTTCCCTCGAATCAGTCAGGCAAAAGATGCATTTCAGTTGATGCAAGAGTTTGTTGAGCAGATTAAAATTTATATGCAAAATGCGCATGTAAATAGTTCTGATGAGGAATAAGTGATTTGAGAGGTTTGAAAAAGAACAAACAACCGTTTTATTACGCCACCTACGATGCCGAGAAAAAGGTATATGACTGTGACGAAGACGGAAATATCAAGTACATAGAGATTGACGGAGAGAAAATCCCTGTCGAGATAGGAACAGAACCAGGTTATAACAACCCGGTTCTTTTTTATGCAAACATTTCCGCAGGCAAGGGCGATGTGCAGGCTGATGTGTTCGGAAGTAGCGTCGATTATTCCCGGACTATATCTACTTGCAGTATGGATTGCCCGATTACCAAGCTGACACGGATTTGGATTGGGTGCGAGCCAAAGTATAACGATGATGGCACAGTTGATGGCGATAGTGCAAATTATGAGGTTGCGGCACCGCCAGCGAAAAGTCTGAATGGAATTGTGATTGCAATTAAGGAATTGCCGGAGGGTTGATATGGTTTGCAGAGAATGTGGAAAAGAACTTCCAAAGAATTATACAACGGATATTTGCCTTGATTGTTCAAGAGAAAATGTGAGAAAGATTTTCAAAGAAAATCCAGACATCAAACAGGCTTTCAAAGAATCTATTGAAGAAATGAAAAAGCCGGAGAATATGAAGAAGATGGTTGATGATACTGTAAGATTTATGCAAACAGTACAATCTTTGCAAAAGAGGTAAGCGTATGGAAAACAGAAAAATCAATATCCTTGGAACTGAATACACGATTGAAACTCACAAAGTGTCAGAGGACAGCTATTTGGAGAAAAATAAACTAGCCGGATATTGCGGAGAAGATAGCAAGCTGATTGTGATTGCGGATATGTCAGAGGAAAAGTATTTTCCCGAAATGGGCGAAAAAGAGCAAGAGGTATATCGAAAGAGAACCTTAAGACACGAAATCATGCACGCATTCTTGAATGAGAGCGGTTTATCTGATTCCTCGAATCACTACGATGGACCGTGGGCGAACAATGAAGAAATGGTCGATTGGTTTGCCATTCAGTCTCCGAAGATTTTCAAGGTGTATTCGGAATTAGATATTTTGTGAGGTGGCAGCTATGTATTATTTGAGAAAAGAACCATATGAACAGACGATTCCACCTATCAAGAAAACGGACGGAACGGTCATTCCTGAGAGAAAGTATATGATGGAAGATAGAGCTGTTTATAAGCATCCTCGTTATTCCAGATTTTACCGTGGTGAGTTTACTGGTATTGATGGAAAATACCAAGGAATGAAGGTGTATACCTGTAAAACGTTGAAAAGAATCAAGCGGTTGCAGGAAAGCACTTTTGATTATTGCGGTGAAATGTTCGACATCTACGATGAAAACGGAAAGGTTGATGCTGATGCAAAAGATTAGTTTCGGATTGTCCGTAAAAGAGATTCAGAACGCTATCAAGGAGATTAAGGCGTACCAAAACAGCCTTGATGGAAAATGCGAGGAGTTGTGTCAGAGGTTATCCGCCGAATGGATAGCCATTGCGCAGGCTCACATCGGCAGCAGCGGTTTCGGCAAGTACGTTCGGCTGTCCTCGGAAATCTCACCGGAGAAAGCCGGATGCAAGGAAATCCTCATCATGGAAGATTCACAGAAGATTGTGAGCAAATGGCAGAACCAGGACGGTGTGCAGAGCAAAGAAATCTCTCCGGCGCTTATGCTTGAATTTGGCGCAGGACTTCCGGCGCAGAATCCGGCAAATATTCCCGGCGTAGGAACAGGAACATACGGCACGCACGGAAACGAACCGGGATGGTGGTACATGGATTTACAGGGTGTTTGGCACTATTCAAGTGGTACGTCTCCGAAGATGCCTATGTATAATGCCGGGAAAGAATTAAAAGAGAAAGTTGTGAAAATTGCGAGGGAGGTGTTCAAGTAATGTCATTTGAATGGAATACATTTTACACACACTTTGAGAAAAAAATGAAAAAAGAATATGAAAAGACTACTGTTCAGAAAAAAAACTTGGAGAAGAAATATAATGAAATAAAATTAC
>OGDN01003073.1_pt1 | contig 18898 bp, 15 predicted proteins | sample 1570271 | NCBI WGS metagenome assembly OGDN01 (sample SAMEA4384481, study PRJEB24528) | human gut metagenome | reverse complement strand
TCGCTTTGCATAAATTTTCTTTTGAATCTTTGTCTAACTTTTTGGGGTCAGTTCACTCCGGATGACTGGCGTTCTTTGATTTTTTGATAAACTGAAATTTATCGAATGATTCGCTTTGACAAAAAATACTTGCATAATTTAGGATTTTTATCTTCTCGAATGAATTCAACGATATATCCAAGTTTCTTATAGAATTCCGGTGCTTGAAATCCAAATGTCGTGAGTGTAATTTTATCATATCCTGCATTTTGAAATGTTTCCTCAACTGCTGAAACAAGTTTACTTCCATATCCACATTTTCTGTGAGCTTTATGTATAATCAAATCACCTATATGCACCTCATTATAATATGCACGACCTGTAATAACACCCACTATCTCACCATCATCGCTTTCCGCAATAAAACAGAATTCATTATAATTCAAATCAACATTATTCTGTTCAGCATAGGATAAGAATTCTCCATTGATAAAGTTGCCTATTCTGTTATCTTCTTCAATCATACGTTTTATATTCATCTTTAACAACCTCGTTTCTAAATTAAATATCATAATTCGTCACACAAATTCCGATTTGTCGAACACGTCTTATCATCATAGAAACCTTCAGAACGAACTTAAAAAAATACCACCGTAATTCGATTAAAATTACGGTGGACTTTTGGCGGAGACGGTGGGATTCGAACCCACGTGCCCTTGCGGACAACCTGATTTCGAGTCAAGCTCGTTACGACCACTTCGATACGTCTCCATACTATTGGAATAGCGTCTGAAAAAGAACGCATACTACTTTTATAGTATACCATGCCGTTTGCAGAAAAGCAAGTCCCTCTTGAAAATTTTGTGAAAATCACTGAATCTATGCAGAAATAAAGCTGGTTGATTGTGAAAAATGCTTTTTTTCTGTCGTTTGATTGACAGCATTTCAAAAAAGTACTAAAATAATAGTAAAATTCGACTATGATTCTTTTCCATCTGGAGGCTTTTTATGAAAACATCCTTAAAAACAACGATTCAAACATTTTGCCATGACCTTTCTGCAAAAACGCGGATTACCGTTCTATGTTGCGGGTGCTTTTTGGTATTGACAGGATTCTTGTTGGTATTTTTAATGCTCTGTCCGGTGAAGAAAGAAAATCTTTCCAACCATGCCAACGAAAACCTGATGTCTGCCATTACAACTAGTGCTCCAGCTGCAACCACAACGGCAGAGAAAACAACAACATTCAAGCGGACACGGAAAACAACTGATAAGAAACGTGCTCGTTCCACCACACAGACCACTGTGAAAACAGAACTGATAGAAACCGAAGAACCGCTGATGACAGAAGAGAACAGTTCAGACGACCTCTATAGCAATGATTACAATAATAATTATAATTACAACTATGGTTATGACAACAGCTATAACAACGGCTATGATAACAGTTATAATAATGGCTACGACAATGGCTATAATAATGGAAATGGTTATTACGAGCCGGCAACTGATGCACCGAATTATGACTCGATTCCAGATCCGGAACCTGTTCCAAGCGAGGGCGATGCAGGCGGATCGGATCTTGGATTCTAAAAAAATAATTTTTTTCAAGTTTCACTTGACAAACTGCAAAAAAACCGTTATAATAAAATCTGTAAAAGGGAGTAGCTGACAAGAATTTGTTTCTTGTTTATGCGGCGTCAATACGATTGCAGATTTCTGCGATCCGCTTCATAAGTTCAAAGCTATGCCTCGCAAGAATGGCATATGTGGAAAATGGCAAGACTTTTACTGAATAAATGGCAGCCTTAATGGGTGAAGTGTCGATTTATTCAGTAAGAGCCTTGCCTTTTTTGCTGCCAAAAAAAGAAGAAAGGAAGTTTTCCCATGGCAAACAAATCCCCCTATCAACAACCCCTGAACGACCTGTATGCAGTGTACCACTCCAGCCGAGAGGGTCTGAGTACCGCACAGGCAAACCAAAACCGGGAACAGTTCGGTAAAAATCAGCTGGCACAGAAAAAGAAGAAGCCAGTCTGGATGATTTTTCTCGAACAGTTCAAAGATTTTCTGGTTATTATCCTGATTATTGCTGCTATTATCTCTGCAATTACCGGAGAACTGGAAAGCACCATTGTCATTCTGGTTGTCATCACCATGAATGCGATTTTGGGCACCGTGCAGACGGTCAAAGCGGAAAAATCGCTGGACAATTTGAAATCGCTATCTGCTCCGCATGCAAAAGTTCTGCGAGATGGCACAACGGTTTTGCTTCCAGCAGCAGAATTGGTTGTTGGTGATGTCATTTTGCTGGAGGCTGGCGACCAAGTTCCGGCAGATGCTCGTATTTTAGAGGCTGCATCGTTGCAGACCAATGAAAGTGCACTAACAGGTGAAAGTACCAACGTAGAAAAAGAATGCTGTGAGATTCCGCAGGAAGTTTCGTTGGGCGACCGGAAGAATATGGTTTATTCCGGCGGTTTTGTCACCTATGGACGGGGTGTCTGTCTTGTCACGAATGTGGGCATGGAAACGGAAGTCGGAAAGATTGCAGCATTGATGCAGAACGCTTCGGAACGCAGAACGCCTTTGCAGCGGACACTTGACCAGTTCGGACAGAAACTGTCGATTGCAATTTTGGTCATTAGTGCGATTGTATTTCTGTTGGAATTGTTCCGTGTCGATGTTCTGAACTTCGATAGCATTATGAATGCTCTGATGTTTGCGATTGCTCTGGCAGTTGCAGCCATTCCGGAAGCCCTCAGTTCGATTGTTACCATCGTGCTTTCATTCGGGACACAGAAGATGGCAAAAGAACATGCTATTATGCGAAAATTGCAGGCAGTCGAGGGATTGGGCTCTGTTTCTGTTATTTGCTCAGATAAGACCGGAACACTGACCCAGAATAAAATGACCGTTCGGAAAATCGTTGCCCATGGACACAGCATTGCAGAAGAAGATGTGAATCTGGAAAACGATGATGAAAAGTGGTTGATTATCGCATCTGTTCTGTGTAGTGATGCAACCTGTCAGGGAGAAACCGAAATTGGTGACCCAACAGAAACAGCATTGATTCGCTTTTCTCAGAAAAACGGCATGCAGGCAGAAGACCTCCGCAGCCAGTATCCCCGTCTTGCAGAAATTCCGTTTGATTCTGACCGAAAATTGATGTCCACCTTGAACCAGACCCCACAGGGAAAGATTCTCTTCACAAAGGGTGCAGCAGATGTTCTGACAGAACGGATGCTGATTACTACGGAAGAAAAGGAAAAGATTCACAAGCAAGTGGAAGCCCTCTCCAAACAGGGGCTGCGGTTGCTCTGCTTTGCAGGAAAGCCATTCGATGGCGATACTATCTCGCTGGAAGACGAAACAGACTTGCAATATATGGGCTTGATTGCCATGATGGATCCGCCACGTCCAGAATCTGCGGCAGCAGTAGCAGCTTGTAAAGAAGCAGGCATCAAACCAGTGATGATTACAGGTGACCATGTTGTAACTGCTGCGGCAATTGCAAAGGAAATCGGCATTCTGGAGCAGGAAACCGAAGCCGTAGAGGGTTCTGCATTGGATGCCTATACAGATGAACAGCTGGTGGACTTTGTCAAGGATAAGTCGGTTTATGCCCGTGTTACTCCAGAACACAAAATCCGGATTGTACGGGCTTGGCAGGCTCGAAATTGTATGGTTGCCATGACAGGGGACGGCGTAAACGATGCTCCAGCACTGAAACAGGCAGATGTCGGCGTAGCGATGGGCATTACCGGAACGGAAGTTTCCAAAGATGCTGCAGCAATGGTTCTGACAGACGATAACTTTGCAACGATTGTCAAGGCAATTGAAAACGGTAGAAACCTCTATGAAAATATCAAGCGTGCCATCTTGTTCCTGCTCTCTGGTAACTTGGCAGGAATTCTGGTGGTATTGGCTTGTGCTCTTGCTGGACTGGGACAGCCGTTTGCAGCGATTCACTTGCTCTTTATCAACCTCTTGACGGACTCTTTGCCGGCAATCGGCTTGGGCTTAGAACCGCATCAGGCAAGCGTTATGCGGAAAAAGCCCCGTCCTGCAAATGAATCCATTCTGACAAAACCATTCTTGATTTCCACGGGATATTCCGGCTTGATTATCGGAATTATGACTTTTCTTGCTTATGTGTTCGGCAGAAGTGAGGGTGGCGATTATCTGGGCATGACAATGGCGTTTGCAACACTCTGTATGTCCCGCTTGTGGCATGGCTTCAGCTGCAAGTCCGAAGAACCGGTACTGTTTCGGAAGCAGATGATTAACAACCCATTTGGCTTGCTGGCATTCTTTGCCGGCATGATTTTAATCAATGCAGTTCTGTTAGTTCCGCCGTTGAAGAGCTTGTTCAGCATTGCCAGCCTGACTGGTTTGCAGTATGCATGGATTCACATTTTCAGCTTTGGTTCAATGATTCTGATTCAGATTGTAAAGTTTGTGAAATCTGTGGTGCAGCGGTCTGCGTCATAATGACATACGAACAAAAATGTAAAAAAATTATGAATCCTCTTGACAAATCCGAACGAAGTGACTATAATAAAAGCATCTTAAAATTCTTAGAGCAAAGGTAAGTAACCTGCTGAGCGGCAACAGAGAGAGTCAGGGATGGTGGGATCCTGATATGGAAGCGGTATGGTGAATGGATTTGTGAGAAGCACAGGGAATCCAAAATATTTGGTAGTAACTGTCGCCGTATGTCCTACGTTATCGGGATAAGAATATATCCGGTGGAAGTCCGGCGTATTCGGAAAGAGGGAAACAGCATTCCGGCAAAGTAGAATGATGTTTCTGAAATTGGGTGGCAACACGTTAAGGATTTTACGCCTGACGTCCCATAGCAGTGGGATGTCAGGCGTTTTTTGTTTTTTCTGCATCTCCATCAAGGACAATCGTGATTTTGATTTGACAATATAGAACAATATTCATCATTTTCTTATAAGGAGGAAAGCATATGCTTACACCATCATTGGAACAAGTGAAACAGCTTGCCAAACAGTACAATACCATTCCCGTTTTCTATGATTTCTCTGCGGACAATCAGACCCCCATCAATTTGTATCGGGCAATGTCTGAGGGTGCAAAGAATGCCTTTATTTTTGAGAGCGTGAACAACGGCGAACAGTGGGGACGGTATTCCTTTGTCGGAGCAAATCCGAAACAGGAAATTCAGATGCACGGCACAACGGCTTGCATTCTGGAAAACAATCAGAAGAAAACATTCATGGTGGAACATCCCATTCTGTTCCTGAAAGAACGAATGGCACAGTATTCCGCTCCGGTTTTGCCGGATGCACCGAATTTCACAGGCGGATTGATTGGCTATTTCGGATATGATACCGTGCGGTATATGGAAAAAACCTTGGTGAATGTTCCGGAAGATGACATTCACATGCCAGACTGCGATTTGTTTCTGTATGAAGAACTGGTTGCCTATGACCACCTGAAACACAACGGGATTGTGATTCAGAACCTGCACACAGATGGCAACTTGGATGCCCAGTATGCAGCAGCTCTCTGGAGAGCGGAAGAACTGGCACAGAAGATTCGCACTTATAACCCAACACCAAAGCCAACCTTGAAAACAGGAACTGCCATCGTGCATTCCAACACGAGCAAGGATGCCTATATGGACATCGTTCGGCAGGCAAAGGAACACATTGTGAACGGTGATATTTTCCAGATTGTGCTTTCCCAGCGGTTTGAAATCCAGAATCCGCCGGATAGCTTCGATGTTTACCGGAAATTGCGGGTCAGCAATCCATCCCCGTATCTCTATTATTTCCATACACCAACTTATGATGTTGCCGGAGCTTCTCCGGAAATGCTGGCAAGCGTAAAGAATGGCACGATTCACAACCGTCCAATTGCCGGAACAAAGCCACGGGGCAAGACCAGAGAAGAAGATATGCAGAATGAAACCGATTTGCTGGCAGACCCGAAGGAACGGGCAGAACATACGATGCTCGTTGACCTCGGAAGAAACGATGTCGGTAAGGTTTCTGAATTTGGCAGCGTTTCCGTAACTCGCTATATGGTGACGGAACGGGCATCCAAGGTCATGCATTTGGTTTCCGATGTAGAGGGAACATTGCGGAAAGACTTGACCGCTTTGGATGCACTGATGGCAATTCTGCCAGCCGGAACACTTTCCGGTGCTCCAAAAGTACGAGCAATGGAACTGATTGACCAGTTTGAACCGAAAAAGCGTGGCTTATATGGCGGTACAGTTGGGTATCTCGGATTCAATGGCAATATGGATACCTGCATTGCCATCCGAACCGTGCTCTTTACCAATCAGAAAGCATATGTACAGGCAGGAGCTGGCATTGTAGCGGACTCTGTGCCGGAAAATGAATACTATGAAACCGTAAATAAAGCATTGGCAGTCATCAATGCCATTAAGGAGGCAGCACAATGATTCTGTTTTTGGATAATTATGATTCTTTCACTTACAACCTGTATCAGTATATCGGGGAATTGTGTCCGGATATTCAGGTAGTTCGGAACGATGAAATCACATTGGAAGAAATCGAAGCCATGCATCCGGATGCACTCTTGATTTCTCCGGGGCCGGGCTATCCGAAAGATGCAGGGATCTCGATTCCAGCGATTCAGAAGTTTGCCGGAAAAATGCCGATTCTGGGTATTTGCTTAGGACATCAGGCAATTGCAGAGGCATTCGGCGGAAAGATTGTCAAGGCAGAACACCTCATGCACGGCAAAGCAAGCAACATTGCAATTGACAATCAGTCGGTTCTGTTTGCAGGGCTGCCGCCAGTGATCGCCTGCGGTCGCTATCATTCCCTGATTGTGGAAGAAGCATCGCTGCCATCTTGCCTGCGTATTACCGCACGGGATGAAAATGGGCAGATTATGGCACTGGAACATACCAAGTTCCCGATTTATGGCTTACAGTTCCATCCGGAATCCATTTTGTCGGAAGATGGAAAGGAAATCCTGATTCGATTCTTGAACCTGTTGCCGGGCGTTTCGATTCCGACCAAGCAGCAGACACCGCAGCAGCCGAAGAAAGCGTTGCTCCCATATGCAGAAAAGGTTCTGAACGGCGAAAATCTAACCGAAACCGAAGCCATGGAAGCCATGGATTTGATTATGAGCAATGCAGCAACCGATATTCAGATTGCAGAATTTCTCACTGCTCTGCGAATGAAGGGTGAAACCATTGAAGAAATCACTGGATTTGCAAAGGGCATGCGGGCAAAGGCAAAGACTGTTCCAAATTGCAAGGATGCGATTGATATTGTCGGAACGGGCGGCGATTGCTCGAACTCCTTCAACATTTCTACCACTTCTTCTTTCATCATTGCAGCAGCTGGAGCAAAGGTTGCCAAGCACGGCAACCGCAGTGTGTCCAGTAAGAGCGGTGCAGCAGATGTGTTGGAACGGCTCGGTGTAAAAATTCAGACCACACCGGAACAGGCTGCTAACTGCATTCACGAAATCGGCATTTCGTTCTTGTTTGCACAGAGCTATCACGGTTCGATGAAATATGTTGCCAAGGCAAGAAAAGAAATGGGAACACGTACCGTGTTCAATATTTTAGGGCCGCTTGCAAATCCTGCTGAAACCGATTATATTTTGCTGGGCGTTTATAGCGATGACTTGATTCCGGTGATGGCAAAGGTACTTTGCGGTCTGGGCATTCGTCATGCAATGGTCGTACACGGAGAAGATGGATTCGATGAAATTTCAATCTCCGCTCCGACAAAGGTTGCAGAAATCAAGGACGGCGGTATTTTTGAATACACCATCACACCGGAACAGTTCGGGTTGCCGCTGGCAGAAAAAGAAGAAGTTGTTGGCGGTTCGCCGGAAGAAAATGCACTGATTACACAAGGCATTCTGGCTGGAACGATTCGGGATGCAAAGCGGAACATCGTTCTGCTGAATGCTGGCTGTGCTCTCTATGTGGTTGGTCAGGCTGGCAGCATCGGCGATGGCGTTGCACTGGCAGCAGAAATGATTGACAGTGGTGCGGCACTGGCAAAGTTAGAGGAACTCAAGCAGTTTACCAATGCTCTGGCATAAGAAAGGAGCAGGCTTATGATTTTAGATGAAATTGTTGCAAAGCGAAAAGAACAGCTTGCACGGGAATTACAGAGAACCGACCGGGAAACCATGCGGAAACTGGCATTGCAGACGGAACGGGAAGTATATTCATTTCCGGATGCTCTGAAAAGTGGACGGCTTTCCATCATTGCAGAAGTCAAGAAAGCATCGCCTTCGAAGTCGGTTATCTGTGCAGACTTTCATCCGGTCGAGCAGGCAGCTGCTTATGAACGTGCTGGAGCAGATGCAATTTCCTGCCTGACTGAGGAACATTATTTTCAGGGCAGCAGCGATTATTTTCGGGCGATTCGAGAAGCAGTTTCCATTCCGATGCTGCGGAAAGATTTCATCATTGACACCTATCAAATTGATGAAGCACGGGTTATGGGAGCAGATGCTATTCTGTTGATTGCAGCCATTCTGGACGCTCCAACGATGCGGCATTTTTACGAATATGCAACGGAATTGGGGTTGCATTGTCTGTTTGAAGCACACAACGAAGCAGAAATGGAGCAGGTGCTTGCTTGTGGTGCAAAAATCTGCGGCATCAATAACCGCAACTTGAAAAATTTTGTGGTTGATTTAAAGACCACAGAACGACTGGCAGCAATGGTTCCGAAAGATTGCATTTTGGTTTCGGAAAGCGGTATGCAGACGCATGAAGATTTGGCAGCTGTTCGCAAATATGGGGCAGATGCGGTATTGATTGGAGAAACCTTGATGCGGAGCGGAAATGTTGCCGTTGCCATGCAACAGCTGCGGGAGAACTTATGAAGATTAAGTTTTGTGGAATTCGGCGGCTGGAGGATGTTGCAGCCGTGAATCTCTGTCAGCCGGATTATATGGGTATGATTTTAAGCGGTGGTTTTCGCCGGAGCATTTCTCAGGAGCAGGCACAACGCTTGGTACAGGAAAAATCGGATGCAATTGCAGCGGTTGGGGTATTCGTAAATGAATCATCAGAAACCATTTGCCGTATGGCAGAGCAGTTGCACTTGCAGGTGATTCAGTTGCATGGCAATGAATCGGCAGAGCAGATTCAAACCTTGCAGCAGAAAACCGGCTTGCCAGTTTGGAAAGCCCTTCGCATTGGCACGCTGGAAGAACTTGAAGCCGCCGGAACAAATCCGGCAGACTGCCTGATTTTAGAGGGAAAGACAGGTGCAGGCATTGGCGGAACGGGCGTTTGTGCAGACTGGGAGCTGCTTGCCCGACACAGCTGGAATCGTCCGTTTTTTCTGGCAGGCGGTTTGCAGCCTGAAAATGTTTTGGAGGCAATTGCAACGGTTTCTCCCACGGGCGTGGACTTTTCCAGCGGCATTGAAGAGGATGGCGTAAAATCACTGAGAAGAATGAAACAATTGATGACATTGATATGAGGAGCGTAGAATTATGGGTAAAGTAGGAAGATATGGAATGTTCGGCGGACAGTATGTTCCCGAAACGGTCATGAATGCGGTACACGAATTGGAAGCCGCCTATGAAGAAGCAAAGGCAGACCCGACTTTCTGGGAAGAATACCGCACACTCTGTCGGGATTATGCAAACCGTCCATCCCTGCTGTATTATGCAGAACGGATGACAGAAGACTTGGGCGGCTGCAAAATCTACCTGAAGCGGGAAGATTTGAACCACACAGGTGCACACAAAATCAACAATGTATTGGGTCAGATTCTGCTGGCAAAGCGGATGGGCAAAAAGCGGATTATTGCGGAAACCGGTGCTGGTCAGCACGGCGTTGCAACAGCAACCGCTTGTGCTCTGTTTGACTTGGAATGCGAAGTCTTCATGGGGAAAGAGGACGTAGAACGGCAGAAGCTGAACGCTTACCGGATGGAACTGCTGGGAGCAAAGGTTCGCAGCGTTGACAACGGAACAGGTACGCTGAAAGATGCCATCAACGAAGCAATGCGGGATTGGGTCACCAACATTGACACCACTTATTATTTGATTGGCTCGGTAATGGGGCCGCATCCGTATCCGATGATGGTTCGGGACTTCCAGAAGATTATTGGCGAAGAAGCAAAGCAGCAGTTGCAGGAAAAAGAAGGCGTGTTGCCGGATTGTGTCGTTGCCTGCGTTGGCGGCGGCTCGAATGCAATGGGTATGTTCTATGATTTCATCCCGAATAAAAGCGTTCGGCTGGTTGGTGCAGAAGCTGCCGGAAAGGGCGTGGATACTGCTCTGCACGCTGCAACGATTGCAAAGGGCAAGTTGGGAATCTTCCACGGCATGAAGTCCTATTTCCTGCAAAATGATGAAGGACAGATTGCACCGGTATTTTCGATTTCTGCCGGTCTGGATTATCCGGGCATCGGGCCAGAGCACGCAAATCTTTATAAAACCGGACGGGCAGACTATGTTGCCATTACAGACGAAGAAGCTGTTCAGGCGTTGGAATACCTGTCGAAAAAAGAGGGTGTCATTCCGGCAATTGAATCGGCACACGCTGTTGCAGCTGCAATGAAGATTGCACCGACTATGAGAAAAGACCAAATTATGATTATCTGCCTGTCCGGTCGTGGGGACAAGGATATGCAGCAAATCGCACAATACAGAGGAGTGAAGATTGATGACTGAGAATCGAATTGACCGCACTTTGCAGGCATTAAAACAACAGGGGAAAAAGGCACTGATTCCGTTTGTAACAGCTGGACACGGCGGATATGACCGTACGGAACAGCTGGTATTGCAGATGGAAAAAGCCGGTGCAGATATTATTGAACTGGGCGTTCCGTTTTCTGACCCGATTGCAGAAGGTCCTGTTATTCAGCACGCCAGCGAACAGGCTTTGAAGCAGGGAACAACCTTAGCAGGTATTTTTGAACTGGTTAAGCGGCTGCGGAAGAAAACCGATATGCCGTTGCTGCTGATGATGTATCTGAATACGATTTTCTCTCATGGAACAGAGGAATTTTTCCGCACCTGTCAGGAAATTGGCATTGATGGAGTCATTGTGCCGGATATGCCATTTGAAGAAAAGGACGAGATTCAGGGCAGTGCTGACAAGTATCACATTCATAACATCAGCTTGGTAACACCGGCAAGTGAAGGCAGAATTCAGATGATTGCAGAGGATGCAACCGGATTCCTGTATTGTGTTTCCTCGAATGGTGTAACAGGTATGCGGACAAAGTTTCAGACGGATTTCTCTGCATTCTTTGCACCAATTCATAAGTATGCAAAGATTCCGTGCATGGTTGGGTTTGGAATCTCCAGCCCAGAAGCTGCAAAGCAGATGAGCCAGTATTGTGATGGGGTCATTGTGGGTAGTGCCATTGTCAACATGGTTGAACAGTATCAGGAACAAGCACCGGAAAAGGTGTATGAATTTGTAAAATCCTTGCGGACAGCACTGGACGAATAAACGGTGATTTAATTTTTTAAGAGCTAAGCAGGCAGAATGATGGAATCTGCCTGCTTTTTGTTTTAATTTTGTTGTAATCATGCAATTATACAGAAAAAAACAAAATTCGAGGATTTTTTCAAAAAACGCTTGACAAATACGGCGGAATGTGATATACTATATAAGTCGTCATGAGTAAGACGCAAAACAGTCTGAAAGAAGTTCAGAAAAAATTTTTTTGAGAAATTTGAAAAAAAGACTTGACAAACACAAAAAAGTGTGATATAATAAATAAGTCGCTGAACAACAGATGACAAAATGAAATATTGGGGTGTCGCCAAGTGGTAAGGCAGCGGACTCTGACTCCGTTATTCCGAGGGTTCAAATCCTTCCACCCCAACCAAATGAAAACCAGATGCAATGCATCTGGTTTTTTGTTTTTCAAGTATCGTACTGGGATGTTGATTCTTGTCCATGTGAAATTGAAATATGAAAAAGAAAAAGCGTATCCGCAAATTTGCACTGCGGACACGCTTTTTGATTAGCAATCAGATTGATTCTGTTTCATTGCTGGAACTGGAGCTTGTGGAGAAGTCCAACTTGAACGGGTCATACTTTTTGAGTGCCCGGTCACTCTGCTGGTCGATGTTCAAAGTGTTTGCCGTTTCTTTCTTGTCATTGGTAAAAGTATCTGAGTACTTTTTAAAGGCACAGTTTTCAATGAAACACGACATAGAAACAAGAAAAAAGCGTATCCGCAAATTTGCACTGCGGACACGCTTTTTGATTAGCAATCAGATTGATTCTGTTTCATTGCTGGAACTGGAGCTTGTGGAGAAGTCCAACTTGAACGGGTCATACTTTTTGAGTGCCCGGTCACTCTGCTGGTCGATGTTCAAAGTGTTTGCCGTTTCTTTCTTGTCATTGGTAAAAGTATCTGAGTACTTTTTAAAGGCACAGTTTTCAATGAAACACGACATAGAAACAAGAAAAAAGCGTATCCGCAAATTGAAACTGTGGACACGCTTTTTGACTTTTAACAATCAAATTGGTTTTATTTAATTGCTGGAACTAGAGCTGGAAGAGAAGTCTAACTTGAACGGGTCATACTTCTTGATTGCCCGATCACTCTGCTGGTCGATGTTCAAAGCGTTTGCCATTTCTTTCTTGTCATCGGTGAAATTATCCCAATACTTTCTAGAGGCAACAGCCTTCATCTGGTCTTCTGTCCAGAGGTCATCATCTGTCATTCGCTTGGTGATGTCAAACCGAACAATCAGGTAATAAGCTTCGTCATCTTCTACGATAAACGGAACATCCGTCTTTGCATCGTTGAAAATTGCTTCATAGGCTTTCTTAGACGGTGTATAGTTGATGGAATCTTCGTTGCCTTTGTCCTTTTCATCCGTTGTAGAAACCTTTGTGATAATGCTTTCGTTTGCATACGGTGCAGTAGTCGTGGTGGTTTCTGTGGTATCAGAACTTTCTTCCTCTGTTGCACCGGAAACGGTTGTGGTTATTGTTTCATCGGAACTGTCTGCGTCAGATGCTGCACGTGTTACGGTTTCTTCGGTGTCTGCAGTGGTTTCTGCTTCGGAATCCGATTCTGTATCTGCTGCAACGGTTGTAACAGTGGTTGTTTCTGCGGAAGTGGTTGTTGCAGTCGTTGTAGTGGTGGTTGCTGGAATTTCATTTCCGTTTTCATCTGTTGCAGAAGTTGCGGTTGCAGCAGCAGCTTCTTCGGAAATAGAAGTCACATAAGCGTTGTATTCTTCCTGAATGGTATCCATTTTGTCGTTGATGGCATCTTCATCCTTCAGTGTTTTCAGAACGTTCAGGTAATCTTCTACCATGCTCTTCATTTCTTTTTTGCCGTCATCTTTCAGCAAATCGCCGTTGCCGTCTTTCAGGTCGAAAGTGATGTAACGAACACGAGCATCATTGTCTTCGTAGTATTCTTTCAGTTCGTCTTCCGTAACGCCCTTTTCACCATCTGCACCATAATAATGCTGGAACAGTTCCTGTTCTTTATAAGTAGAGAGGAAAATGTCCTGAACAGAGGATTCTGCAATTCCGTTCTTTTCAAAGGTTTCGCCGCTGCTGTCCCAAGCAGAGCTAATGTAGTTCTTCACCTGATTGGTCTGTTCGGTGCTCAGTTCCAGACCCTTTGCATCAAAGTCTTTCTGAATCGCAACGAATTCCTTGCAATATTCCATCGTGCGGTCTTTGATCCAAGTTTCCGCATCTTTGCCGTCAATCGTCTGTGCCTTTACCACTTCTTCATCAGTGGTGTCCAAGTCAGAATTCTGTTTTTGAATGGTGCTGGTTGCTTCGGTATAAGCCTGATAAGAATAGTAGATGTAAATACCAGCTTTGATTTTTACGCCGTCAATTGTCAGCGGGTAAGCAAGTGCCTGATTGCCGCATCCAACACAGGAAACAGCAGCTGCAGCAGCTACAACCGTAGCCGCAAGTTTTTTCCATTTAATCATGGTATCTCGTTCCTCCATTTACACGAATCCTTCGATTCTGTGTGTATTTTTTCCCATCCAGATAACTTTTTTGGAATAGGACAATATAAAAGTAGTATAGCACACGGCTGAAACTTTGTCAAGGTTTTCTCTGTTTTTCTGGTGGTTTCTGCTGGACTTGCAGCCTTTTCATGAAAAAGCAAACAGAAATAGAAGAAATACGAAAAACAGGAGAACAGGACTGCGAAAAATTACCGAATCAGGCCGGAAATATCAGAAAAAATATACAAAAATAGTTGAAAAATTTTATACACTATGCTATAATAAGACCATTGGAAAAATTTCTGAGGGAAAAGGAGTCAGGATGATGAAACGAAAATCGTTACAAACGGCATTGCTGGCGGCAGTTATGGGCGTGGTATCCATGCCGCATGCAGTACTTGCAGCAGATGCCCCATCGGAAGCAGCGGCGGCAGTCAATGCGTGGATTGGGTATCAGCTGCGGGACGATGCCGGACAGTATTTGACGGTTGCCAACGGAGCAGCGGAAGCAGGCAGCCAGATTCTTTCATATGCAGCGGATGGCGTTGCAGCGTATAATATCTGGTACTTTACAGAAACGGGGACGGGAATTTATACCTTGAAATCTTCGCTCAGTGAGGGCGAATTTTATGTAACAGCTTCTGACCGACAGACGTTGGAACTGCAATTGCAACAAGATGGTATGCAGCAGCAGTTTACTTGTACTGAAGTGGGCATGAATCGCATTCACTTGCAGCAAAATGAAACAGATTTTGGAACTTATACATTAGAGCCGGTCACTTGGCTGAAGCCGGGCGATGTCAACCGAGATGGAGTTGTGAACGTGCTGGATTTGTCACTGGCGAAACGATTGGTGTTACAGGGGGAAAGTTCCGATTTTTGTGCAGCGGCCTTGGCAGATGTGGACGGAAATGGGACACTAGATGCAGCAGACCTTGCGGCATTGCAGGGCTTTTTGATGCAGCGGCAGAATGCATTTCCAGCAGAAACCGTAACACTGCCGGAAAATACGATTTTCCCAGTGGTTGAACCGGAACAGACAACGACCACAACAAGCATTACAACCACAACCACAACCACAGCACCAGAAGAAACCACTACGACAACGGCAACGACAACAACAACTGATTCCAAACAAACCTTGACGATTGCAGATATGCCGGAAAGCTATCAGTCTGCTGCGGATTGGATTTGGACGAATCGAGTAGAACGGGAACAGTCCACCGTTCGCCGAAATACCTTGTTTGACCAGATTATTGCCGGAAAGGGCGAACTGCATTATGTTGTCCGCTGGCAATCCTATAAAACCGTATCGCTGGAACAGCGGAAACAGTTTGAAAAATTGGTGGAAGATAGCATCAATGCTTGGACAGACTGGCTGAAAGATTATGAAGATTGGCCATATGACCATATTACTGTGAAAATTGTCGGTTGGGCAGTTTTAGACCGGAATTGTCTGTTGGATTTGCAGCCGGATGAAGTGGTCTATGATTCTTTGATTAGCGATTACGACAGCAGTGGGGACACATCCAACGGCTATGAAACCATTCCGGATAAGCTGCCGAGTGCACCAACAGACCTTTCCCGCATGGATCACTTCATGGATACTAGCTATGTTTATCCGGGCGAACGGTTTGACATGTATCTCTGGGCAACGCAGGGCTTCCCGTCTATTGGCGGATGCGGCGGCGACTGGGGACAGCGACTGTCAGATGATGCCTATTTGAATATGCTGGATGGAACGGGTCTGCATGTGCTGGAGCATGAATTGGGGCATGGATTTGGCATGACGGACTTCTATGGCGGAGAAGGGGAATTGGATGGATTCCCACCGGGAGGATTCCCGGGCGGCTCTTCGCTGATGATGGCAGGTTCTTCTATGCAGATCACCGACTTTGATGGTTGGATGCTGCGGTATTTCTGGGATAAGATTCATTTGGAAGAGGGAAGATTTTCGTATTAAATAAAATTTGTGAAGATGAAAATGAGATAGAAAAACGCACATTATCAGAATGAAAGATTCTGGCGGTGTGCGTGTTTGTTTATCGTTCAAATAATGCCGGTTCGGGTGAGATACAGAAAGAGTGTATCTTCTGCAATTTCATAAATGAGAAGCCAATCGGGTTGAATGTGGTATTCCCGACATCCAGCGTAATTTCCTGTTAAAGCATGGTCACGATTTTTTTCTGGAAGTGGAATGCCGTCTGCCAGTTGCTGCAAGACTTTATTCAGCAAGTCTAAATTTTTGTTTTGCTTTTGTGCCTTTTTTAAATCTCGTTTAAATTGTGTGGTTGGTTTTAAGGTGTATTTCATTGCAGCAAGTCCTTCATCATAGTATCAACATCTGTATATCCCGGGTATTGCTCAGGATGTTGCTTCATTTCGGAAACTTCTTTTAAAGCTGCTGCTGTTTCTTCGTTCGGAATAGAAGATTCTGTTTGAAAGCTATGAATGAAGAGCAGCAGTGCTTTCAGCTGTGTTTCTGTCAATGTATCTAATTCTTGCATCAATTGTTCTTTTGTACTCATAGAGATTCCTCCTTATATAAAAAGCAATCTGAAAACCATTCTATCTATTTGTAGTATAGCAGAATGATAGAAAAAAGTCAAGAAATGCAATCTTTTTTGACAGAAAAATCTCCGAACATTTCCGCCTGTTTCTGCATATCATACAGAAGCAGGCGGTTTTTCAATCCGCTGATAAAAGGAGGACGCTGATATGTGTGGAATCACTGGAATGGTCACTTGGCAAGAAGATGTTGCCCGATATCAAGCCGATTTAAAACGAATGCAGGCAGTTCTAAGCAATCGAGGCCCTGACCAGCAAGGGATTTATCAAGATACCCACTGTGCAATGGCACACACTCGGCTGGCAGTCATTGACGTGGAACGTGGAAAACAGCCGATGACACGGCAGACTGCAACCGAAACCTATACGCTGGTTTATAATGGAGAACTCTATAATACACCGGAACTGCGGGAAGAATTACAAAAAGAAGGAGCAGTTTTTACTACACACTGTGATACAGAAGTTGTCTTACAGGCATACTTACACTGGGGAGCAGCTTGTACAGAGCGGTTCAACGGGATTTTTGCATTTGCAGTCTGGGAGCAGCAGGCACAGCGGTTATTTCTTGCCCGTGACCGAATCGGTGTGAAACCATTGTTTTATGCGGAGATTCCCGGCGGATTGGTTTTTGCATCTGAAATCAAGGCACTATTGCAGCATCCAGCAGTGCCACATACCATAGACAAACATGGGATTGCACAGATTCTCTTATTAGGTCCTGGACGGTCTGCCGGCTGCGGCGTTTTTCAGACCATCAAAGAAGTGAAACGGGCACACTGTGGCTATGCAACAGAAACCGGAATTTCCCTTGCACCTTACTGGAAATTACAGGCGAAACCGCACACGGACAACATGGAACAGACGATTGAACAGGTGCGGGAGTTGGTGAAAGATGCTGCAACCCGTCAGATGGTTTCTGATGTTCCCATTGGAACATTTTTGTCTGGCGGTCTGGATTCCAGCTTGCTTTCTTCACTTGCCAATCAAGTGCTGAAGAATCGGGGAGAAGTCCTGCATACGTTTTCCGTAGACTATAAAGATAATGACCGCTATTTTCAGAAGAGCCACTTCCAGCCGAACAGTGACCCAGATTATATTCGTGCGATGATGGACTATCTGCAATGTCAGCATCATTGGACGGTTCTGGATACGCCACAGCTGGCAGCTGCTTTGATTCCGGCAATGCAGGCAAGAGATTTGCCAGGCATGGTAGATGTAGACAGTTCCCTCTATTTATTCTGCGGAGCAATTAAGGAGCAGGTAACCGTTGCACTTTCCGGCGAATGTGCCGATGAACTATTTGGCGGATACCCTTGGTATCGAGATCCAAATATTCGGGAGCGAGATGGATTCCCATGGGCACAGAGTACCGATTATCGGATGCAGTTCCTGCGAGAAGAGTTTGCAGAGCAGATTGACGGGGCAGCGTTTGTATCACAGGCGTATCAAGAAACGATTCAGCAGGCAGATACGTTGCCGGAAGATTCTCCGTTGGAACGCCGTATGCGGCAAATGATGCTGCTGAATTTAGACTGGTTTATGCAGACGCTGTTAGACCGAAAAGACCGGATGAGTATGGCGAACGCTTTGGAAGTGCGAGTGCCGTTCTGCGATTATCGGATTGCAGAGTATCTTTATAATGTGCCGTGGGAGATGAAAGAGTACAAAGGCTATGAAAAAGGGCTGCTGCGAGCAGCAATGCAGGACTATTTGCCGGAGAAAGTGCTCTGGCGGAAAAAAAGTCCGTATCCAAAGACCCACAATCCGAATTATTTGCAGGCAGTACGAGCAATGCTTGCGGCGATTTTGCAAGATCCAAAAGCACCGCTGTTCCAGTTGGTGAAACGAGAAGCAATTGAACAACTATTATTACAGCCGAGCGGTGTGCAGTGGTATGGGCAGCTGATGGCATATCCGCAGACAATTGCTTATTTCGTGCAGATGAATGCGTGGTTGCAAGCGTATGATGTGAAAATCGTCGAATAAAGGGTTGTTTTTCGGCAAAAAAGGGACGGAGCGTTTCTCTTTGGGGAAGGGAAACGCTCTTTTTATGGATTTTTCACAAATCATCGACAAAAATAGACGAGAATCTTCTACATCGAGTGGCATTGACAAACTGAAAAAGGTATGATATAATAATAAAGCTGTCGCACGAGGAAAGGCGACGTTAAGGAACTCGAAAGAGCGTGTAAACCGGAAGCGGAGAGCTGAGGAACACCGATGCAGGGAGCAGGGTGCAGCGAAGCGGAAGGGGAAGAAAACTTAACGGAAGCTTAGACGTGAGAGAGCGAAAGAAAAGATTGTATGCATTTCTTTGAGGATGTTGAGGAAAGAGAATAAATTGAAAAGAACAGAAAGAAATTTCAGTTCACAATTTATTTACTTGACAAAATCGAAG
>OGDN01003066.1_pt1 | contig 18944 bp, 16 predicted proteins | sample 1570271 | NCBI WGS metagenome assembly OGDN01 (sample SAMEA4384481, study PRJEB24528) | human gut metagenome | reverse complement strand
GCATGTCTACACCGAGCTTAGGCATAATAATCTCAAAAGCCATTTATAAGATACCCAAGAGCGACCAGAAAGCGACTGAAAATTAGGCGTCTGGTTCACCCTCTCCTTTCAACATTAAATTATAATTTTCGATACCCCCACAGTTAAAACAAGAAATATATTTTACTAACGAGAAATATCACTTAACCGTCGCTAGATAGTTAGTTTCCTTTATTAGCCATCTTGATAATAGCAGCCTTAATCTTTTCAACATCTGGAAGAACCGCTTGTTCCAAGACACGCGCATAAGGTACAGGCACATCTTCACTTGCCAAACGTACAATTGGGTGGTCAAGGTAATCAAATGCTTCACTTTCAGTAACCATAGCAGCAATCTCACCGATGAAGCCACCTGTTTTATAAGCGTCATTGACCAACATAAGTTTTCCAGTCTTCTTAACTGATTCAAAAATCAATTCTTTATCAAGTGGAACGAGAGTACGAGGATCAACTACCTCAACATTAATACCTTGTTCAGCTACTTCTTCAGCCGCCTTAAGAACACGCTCCAACATACGACCATACGTGACAATAGTAAGGTCAGTTCCTTCGCGTTTGATTTCACCTTTTCCAAGTGGAATATAGAAATCAGGATCTTGTGTAACTTCTTCTTTTTTGCCATAAAGAGCTTTTGGTTCCATGAAGATAACAATGTTATTGTCCTGAATAGAAGATTTCAAAAGACCTTTAGCATCGTTTGCATTACCAGGAGCAACAACTTTGATCCCTGGAATATGAGTCAACCATGACTCAAGAGATTGTGAGTGTTGCGCTGCAGATCCGATACCTGAACCAGAAGCTACACGGAAAGTTACAGGAGTCTTTAAACCACCACCAAACATGTAGTTGTTTTTAGCACCATTATTAACGATAGCATCAAGGGCAATAGTGATGAAGTCCATGAAAGTCAAATCAACGATTGGACGAAGACCTGTAATAGCAGCACCCACGGCTGCACCAGCAATTGCTGCTTCTGAAATTGGTGTATCTTTAACACGTTTTTCACCAAATTCTGCCAACATACCAACTGATGTACCGAAGTCACCACCATAGATCCCGACATCTTCACCCATAAGGAAGATGTCGGGATCTTTACGCATTTCCTCGCTCATAGCAAGGTTTACTGCCTCACGCAAGGCCATCAATTTTGTTTCACTCATACTTGTATTACTCATCCTTTCTCTTTAGTCTACCCATACATCTTCAAAGGCAACTGAAAGTTCTGGATCTGGGCTATTTTGGGCGAACTCATAAGCCGCATCAACCTGTGCCTTAACTTGGCTTTGGATAGCATCTAACTCTTCCACACTTGCGATATTTTCAGAAACAAGATAGTCGCGGTATCTAATAATTGGGTCGTTGTTGTTCTTCCACTCGTCAACTTCTTCCTTAGTACGGTAAACACCCGCATCGGCCGTAGAGTGACCAAACCAACGGTATGATTCAACTTCAACAATAGCAGGACCATTTCCACCACGGACATGGTCAACAGCCTTACCCATTGTATCATATACAGCCATTACATCGTTACCATCTTCGCAGTAGAATCCAGGGATACCATAGGCTTCTGCACGTGTATACAAGTGAGGAGTATTGGTAGCTCTACGAATATCCATTGAGATACCATAACGGTTATTAATAATGAAGAAGATAACAGGTAATTTCCAAGTAGCTGCCATATTGACTGACTCATGGAATGAACCTTCATTAGTAGCGCCATCACCTGAAAAGGCAACAACGATATTTCCAGTTTCTTTGTACTGTTGAGTAAGGGCTGCACCTACAGCAAGAGCGTAACCACCACCAACGATACCGTTAGTACCATAGTTACCTTTTTCAAAGTCAGCCAAGTGCATAGAACCACCACGCCCCTTAGAAACTCCTGTTGCCTTACCAGCAAGCTCTGCCATCATTTTATTCAAATCCATGTCCTGAGCAATAGATTGTCCATGACCACGGTGATTTGAAAAGAAGATATCGTCATAACTTAAGTGTTGGACAGCTCCAACGTTAGCGGCTTCCTCACCTACTGAAAAGTGAGTCATTCCTTGAACAAAACCACGACGAACTAATTTATTAATCCGTGAATCGAATTCACGGATACGTTCCATTTTAGTGAACATCTCAAGATGTGTCTCTTTAGAAAGTTTTACCATATCGATCTCCTCTATCGAATTTTTTATATACGTATAGGATAGGTTAAAAAAACTTAATGAGCAAGAAATATGCTTAAAAAATGAAAAGCCTTACATCCTTATCACTTATAGGCAATTCGTATGCTCTTTTTCAAAGCGTTATGCTATAATTGGATAGATTTTACTCAAACTCAAATAGGGTATTTTATTATATTGAGTGATGCCATGATTCATGGGCTTACAGCATGTATAGCTTTTATTTTACAAATTGTTATCTTCAAGGTAACTAGGAAAAGGCCTTTAAGATACTGGGTTCTTATTTTAGCAGGTTTAGCCATTTTCGCCTCTAGTTATTTTGGCTTTTTCTATCCATGATCCGGTTTAATTGCACTTGTACTCTTTCTAGCTAACAAATCCTACAAAAATCTGAGACATACCATTTTGGAGACTTCCTTCATACCTTTCACCTTTGCCTTAATGGTGAGACTGGTAATTTTCCTGATTATTCCAATCTTTTTCCCTTCTGTCCTAGATTACTATTTTGCTGGTCCATTTATACTCTTGCTTGCTTTTTTGCTATGGTTTGCTCAAAGTGCCCTTCTTAAGGTGGACTACTCTTGAATGATGCAATTTGATAAAGCGAGACCTTGGTACAAATCAACCTCTGTCGTCCTTTGTAGCCTACCATCTATTTACTTTGCTTCCGAACTCCTTTCAACAGACATTCACTTTACCATTGCCTTTCTTATTATCACAGCCTTGATTCTATCTGAACAGGTTAATCTCTATAGAAAGAACTTCAATGCTCAAACATAGGCGGCTCAAGAGGGAGCATTCTCACCTTCTTCAAAAATCAAGCCAGAACATCAATACCTGCTACCAGAAAAAAAGTAGCCAAGAGCTCTTCATCAAAGATGAGGCTGAAAATCTCTACGATATCATCCGTTTTCAACAAAACGAGGAAGCTCAGGAGTTAATTGACTACTTGCTAACTCCGAATCCGATAGATAAGAAGATTGATCATTTTTATCGAGATAAACTAGAAAATATTAAACTTCCTGATTTGCAAGTCCTATTTGAAGCTAAATTTCTAAAGGCAAAAGAACTCGATGTTTGGGTTAGTATGGAGGTCCCAGAACCCATTACCATCTATCCTATTTATCCTTTAGATTGGGTATATGTGCTTTCAACTATCTTGGATTATGTCATTGACCAAGCACAAGATAGTGAACAGAAATACCTTAGCTATGCTTATTTTAAGGATGAGGATAGTCAACACTTTGTCGTTGAAAGTTCAAGCACTAAAGAAGATTCAGCTATCACATCTGATTTTTCTGATCCCGAATTAAAACGCGTCAATAATATTCTATCCACTTATTCAAACGTGAACATTGTTTCAAATACGCTTGCTGGGATTTATCGCTTACAAATTGAAATTGACATGACTAAAGGAGGTTACAATGATTACTAATATTATCAACCCTCTCTTACAGGCCGTTAGTTTCATTTCTGTTTGGGACCTCTACCAGACTATGTCTAAGGTTAAGCCACTACAAGGACACCTTTTACTTCTATTTTTGTCCTATGTAGCTGCAGCGTCCTATTTTAGTCTCGTAAAAATCGTTGTAGACCCGCTTTTATTCCTTGTCGCCGATTTGGCCCTTGTAAAAGAGCGTTTTTTCTATCATCGATTGCTTTACGCTTTTTATCCAACTATCCTTTTTGATATGGCTACACGACTACTTTCAATTGTCATTATCCCTCACGTCTCACATATCAAAGGTGATATTACCCTCAACACTAACTTACATATCTTGACCTACATCTTAGCTCCATTAATCATTTACTTAATGCTTAAAATCTTCGCCGTAGACCTAAATCAGATGAGTAGTCTTGACGAAGTTTGGGCTAGACGTAACTGGTTGCGAAGCACTGCCTTCCTAGCTGTATATTATGTCTTATTTACTGTTATCCATGGTCTTAATAGTAATCCTTACGACAGCTAATGATTCTAAAAATTTATTTGAAATAATTTTCAGGGTCAATTCTAATAGTTCTGTTATCTTGGTTCTCTATATCGCCCTACTTCTATGGGATTTTTACAATTGGAACCAAGCTATCCACCAACAATCTATTGATAGGCTCAACAAAGAACGTCATAAATTGTTGGGTACTATGACTAACTATAGCAAATCCTTTATCCAGATTATTATGCAAAAGCAAACGTCCTTCGACTTATTCAAGAAAAATCTCAAGTAGGTTTCTCTTGCCTTGAAAAATGAAGATACCGCCAAAGCTACTAGTCTACTTTAAATTTATAAAACGGATAATGCTTGCATTGGTAATCCAGAAACTCAAGAAAACTTGGATAGGCTTAGCAATCCAATAATATCTAGTTTCCTCTCTAACCGCATTTTGGAAATGAGAGCGTCGCATGTCGATATCTCCATTAATATAAGTCCTCATTTTGGTGAGATTCCTTTACCTGACCTAGATTTGTATCAGCTGCTCCAAACTTCGGATAAAGCGATATTTAAACTACTTCGTCCTGATATCAAGGTCAACAGTAGTTACCTTCAACTAGATCACTCACAACTCCTTGTCGTTGAATTACCAGTTTTGGTTGATAAGGTTAGCAAAGATAAAGAACTGAATGATTTGGTTAAGACTTTGCCAAATGTTGACTATCGAATCGGTTTACATGCAGGTTATCTGACTCAAATTATTGAAATCTTTGAACCTGGTTATTGAGATGATATTTAAAAAGAGCCACTGGCTCTTTTTTTTGGGTGGGCATATAAAGATAAAGCGATTGTTTTGGAACCATTAGAAAAAACATAGCTCTAAAACAATATGTAGTAGTCTATGAGAAGGTTTTACAGCATCTCTATCTTTAAGATATGCCGCCTTACAACGACAATACTTAAAAAGTAATCAACTAATTAACAAATCTAAAAAGAGACCTCAACCAATCGATTGATATTGTCGTATCTCCATATGACCTAAATTTGTAGAATCACCCCCGCGTGTGCGGGAAAAACTCTTGTAGCTCTTGTCTCAACAGTATTCCTTATGGGATCACCCCCGCGTGTGCGGGAAAAACGGAGAAAACAAATGATGAACTCAGTATGTCTTGGGATCACCCCCGCGTGTGCGGGAAAAACTAAGGATACATTTAAAGACAAGTATGACGGCTAGGATCACCCCCGCGTGTGCGGGAAAAACTTATTATCGAAAATTTCCACTTCATCTTGCATGGGATCACCCCCGCGTGTGCGGGAAAAACCCTCGTACCCAAACTGATGCATGTTGACGAGTGGGATCACCCCCGCGTGTGCGGGAAAAACGCAGCTTTGCGAATAAGACCGAATGTCTTAGCGGGATCACCCCCGCGTGTGCGGGAAAAACGCCAAATAGTCACATTTAATTTGCCAAATGCCGGGATCACCCCCGCGTGTGCGGGAAAAACCGTATGTCAACACTTTTGGTTAAAAAATATATGGGATCACCCCCGCGTGTGCGGGAAAAACGCTTTGAATACCATAAATGATGTTGGCACGTTCGGATCACCCCCGCGTGTGCGGGAAAAACGATGGAGCAGACCAAGATTTCAAAGCTGGTATGGGATCACCCCCGCGTGTGCGGGAAAAACGTTTCAACTGTTTCAGGTGTCTCTGGGAATACGGGATCACCCCCGCGTGTGCGGGAAAAACGATAAATAATAAAATGATTAATTTTAAATTACGGGATCACCCCCGCGTGTGCGGGAAAAACCAAAAGACGGCAAATATACTTTCTCAGCTTATGGGATCACCCCCGCGTGTGCGGGAAAAACTCCATTTCTGCTTGAATAATTCCAGACCTTTCAGGATCACCCCCGCGTGTGCGGGAAAAACAGCAGATACTCTTGTAAGTCGTTCACTAGACCGGGATCACCCCCGCGTGTGCGGGAAAAACTTGAATGTTGGTCGGAATGTTAAGCCCGAATTGGGATCACCCCCGCGTGTGCGGGAAAAACCGGTGTTTGATAATTGCTGACCTAGTGTTACTGGGATCACCCCCGCGTGTGCGGGAAAAACTTTACCTTCAGCTTTACCTACTACATTTCCTTGTGGATCACCCCCGCGTGTGCGGGAAAAACGAGGATATTAAGGAAGATTTTGAAAATAAGTTAGGATCACCCCCGCGTGTGCGGGAAAAACGGTTTTTCCAGAACCACTTCGTAAACTCTTGTGGGATCACCCCCGCGTGTGCGGGAAAAACCTAACTGGGCTAAAAAAGGTGCATTGATTGGCAGGATCACCCCCGCGTGTGCGGGAAAAACGCATATATGAATAAAATAGAAATGATTGACGATAGGATCACCCCCGCGTGTGCGGGAAAAACTTTAAATCAATAACTAACTCTGTGATGGCTTGAGGATCACCCCCGCGTGTGCGGGAAAAACTTCATGGCTTCACTAATAGAAACCCCTTGACCAGGATCACCCCCGCGTGTGCGGGAAAAACTTTTTAAATTCTGGAACATCTTCGTCTTTCATAGGATCACCCCCGCGTGTGCGGGAAAAACGACGGCGTGGTCGAAAAATCGGACTGATGTTTAGGATCACCCCCGCGTGTGCGGGAAAAACTAACATCGCATGTAACGGTTAATCCGTTAGCTGGGATCACCCCCGCGTGTGCGGGAAAAACCACATTCAATGAAACAAAATGCCGCAATGTTCTAGGATCACCCCCGCGTGTGCGGGAAAAACATGAATATGCCGTTTTACGCTTACTATGATATGGGATCACCCCCGCGTGTGCGGGAAAAACTTGTTCATTTTTTTGAACTTTTTTACTTTTTTGGGATCACCCCCGCGTGTGCGGGAAAAACTTTTGTCTATCTTTTATCCAACCAACTGGTAAAGGATCACCCCCGCGTGTGCGGGAAAAACGTTTGAGATGCTATCAAAGAGTGCTTTGACTAGAGGATCACCCCCGCGTGTGCGGGAAAAACACTAAAAGATCCCAATGGAATTAAGACTTTTCTTTCATTCTAGCTAAGAATTTATTTACTTTAGTTGATAAATGATAGATTAGTCTAGCATCTTTCAAAGCTCTATGAGGAACTGAATCCTCGATTCCATATGACTTTAGGGCAGTCTGCAATTGATAATTATCCAAGAATAACTTCTCATCCTTGACATATCTCATTATATCATGAGTTTTATTTATTAATAAGGGTAAACCAAATTTATTCAGTTTATTATTGATAAACTGAATATCAAAATGGATATTATAGCCAACTAAAGTTAAATCACCAATAAACAATAAGAATTCAGAAAGTACTTCTTTTAAATCACGTCCTTCTTGATCTAATAAGGATTTAGAAATACCTGTCAATTTAAAAATTGTAGGAGGTAATTTCTCCTCATACTTAATCAAAGCATTAAATTCCTCTACTTGTTGTCCATTAAACTTAACAGCTCCAATCTCAATGATTGTATTCTTTTTCTCGTCTAGGCCATCAGTTTCGATATCAATAACAACATAAGGTTTTAAAGAGTTAGCTTGTGGTCCTCTGTAACTAGAATATCGTTTTATTTTACGAGACTTCGCAGAGTTACTATATCCTAATTTAGGATGATTTTCTGAAGATGTCTTTGAGTTAGGTATTAATACTAGTGGAATACCATCAAAATCTACCACAGATTTTTGGGAATTTATCATATCAAACTGATAACCAATCTCGTTACGATAGTAATAACTAATAGTCGCCTCTCCTTCACCAACATTTGCCTGAATTCTATTCCATAATTTCTCTCGAATCCTAGAATTAAAATTACCGATGTAAACTCCTATAGCAATCTCTTGCATCCATTTAGTGAGATCCCCCCTAAGAGACGGAGGTACACTTTTTAATGTCACTACTGTAAAGGGCATCTCACAGCTCCTCCTTGTAGCTAACACCATGTTTTACAAGCATATCTTTGTCATCCCATAAAGATAGAGTATCGACAAGTAGTTCTTCATCATCGTCAAGATCAAATAAATATTGAATATCCTGTACAATTCGAACTATTAATTTACCATCAACAAAGGAATCTCTAACCTTCTGACGAGCAATCTTTCCAATATCATCAATTTCAGTAAAATTAGCTGCGATTTCAAACGCCAACGGAATCGTTAATTCAGCTTTATATAAATCAGCTATGTCGTATATAAAAGATAAATCATGGCCCGTATGTACAAATCCTAAACCTGGTGAAGCTCCTAATGCAATTACTATACTATGTACTAGTCCATACAAAGCTACATTGGCAGCTGACAAAGCTTGATTAACAATATCACCACCTTCAAAGTCATCAGGATTGTACTCTCTTTTAGTCCAAGAAACTTGATATTTTTCAGATTGCAACCGATAGACTCTTCGAACTCTTGCTCCTTCCCGTCCACGTAGTTGTTGCATAGTCATCGCAGATACATCTTCATCTGGAAATCTCATTTGATACATCTTACGTGCAACCGCTAAACGTAATCGAGAATTTGAGACAAGTTTTGCTTGTTTCTCTAAAAATTTTGTTGAGTGTGCCAAAGATCTCCCATGTGCATATTGACGAACACCACGCTCGCCAACCCAAACCATACTGGTTCCAGTATCTCCAATCAATTCTACAGCTCTATGACTAATATCGGTACCTGGTCCTAATAACAATACACCAATCATAGCAGCAGGTATTCGAACTGTTCCTCTACTATCCAGAACTGTGATTGCACTATCAACACGATTTATTTTAGCATGTTCAACGTAAATAAAACTAACACGATCGCTAATTTTAGGTAGTTCTCTCAAAGAAGTTTTCTTAGCTCCATTTTTTTCTACCATGACTCATTCCTCAAGTGGTACCACTGTCATCAAGCCAAAACCATATGCTTTTTTCTTTCCAACTCCCTCGGTCAGCATTTTTTTGAAAAGCGTATCATCACTAACAGTTAAGGTTCCTTCGTAAACAACTTTTGATAGTCGTATGGGTTTTTCTGGTTTCTGAAAAACTTCATAACCACGTTCAACAATTGAGAAACTTTCTCCTACTAATGAGAAGCCATTTTTCTCAGATTGTTTCACTAGAAAGTCCATCTGATGTTTAATCGTCACATGCGGTTTTACAACTCCTCGTTTTGATTTATCGGGTGAAGTAATTGAAATAACCGGATTTAGCACTATTCTAAAATTCATTCGAAAACCAGTTTTGATGCTATCTAAAAAATGTTGATAGTCCTTAGTTTGAGCGCTTCCTACAACACCATATTTTTCAAGTTTTTGTAAATTAGGTTTTTCTTTACTTACAATAATAAGATAATCCTTACCTTGAATACGATCGATTCGCCATAATTTTCTTGTACGGATTGATTGCTCTAATTCCGATGGAAAACTCTCTTCCACCCAAGCATGATAAGCTCCTACATGCGTTAAATCTCTAACCTTTCGTCTATTATATCGATCAATTTCTACCCTAGAAATGTACATTACTTCAATCTCCTATACTCTCGAAAATGTTATGCTCTGTATTCTTATTTAAATAGTGAGGATTTTGAACACTGATTAATTCACGTACTTCATACCTAAAACCAAATCTTCTCCCTTTTTGTGAAAATGACCTAACATAATCTTGCCTCAGCTGATAAACATCCTTGTTGACTAATTGACTATCTAGATAAACTTCCAAAGAAATAGCATCCTTATCATGAGATTTTTTCATAAACCATAGAGAAGCTTGCCATTTCAGCGATTTTAGGCTCTCTAATGGATTAACATCTGTCTCACCTAAGATAAAGTCTGCAGTTATTGGGAGTGCCCTTCTTCCCATAAAAGGTTGGAAATAGGGATTTTTTAGAGCACCTTTAATGATATCTATAAAGCTATCATCTGTATGGGAGAGGGCTACAACAAATACAGCGTCTTCTAGATAATACCGATTCGTAACATAATTTCTATCAAATTTACCCTTTTCTGTATACTTCTGTGCAACATGGAAGTCTCTTAACAGATTTCCTTGCTGATCGACACGAACAGCAAAATCAAGTTCATTTAATTTTTGAATTTTTTCATCTTCGTCTCTCCTATAACCTAAACTAGCAGCAAGTAGTCCAATTACCGCACTTTTGGAAGGATAAAAATCTGTATGCCTAGTTTCAAAATGTGAACTCGTTCCCCATGATTGTAAGGGGCCAGCAAATTTCAACAATATCGTCTTCATAGCATTCACCTTTTTAAATATATTGGGCTATCATTTCTGAAAAATCTTCCAATAATTTTGAAACTGAATCTTTTTCCTCCCCAATTTGTTTTAGACTGTCGCTCTCATGCAAAGTAACATAGAAGGTCATAAGTGGTTTGTCTACAAATTTCTCAACCTTAATAAACTCTTTGGCGAGTTTATCGATAGATTTAGTAACATAGCCTTCTATTGATTTAACTGGTTCTTCAAATGCACTGACAAGATTAACCGGACGATCACTTCGAACCGTTACAATTAAAGTCTGTGGTAGCGTTTGATTAGCAAATGTATTTACTTTCCCTGTTGGAAGTGACTTTGCAAAAGCCTCAATGAACAAAGATAAACTATTCTCCAACGATTCCTTGTTTCCTAATTGTTTTGACAATTCATGAATCGCAACATTTGCATAGCGATATAGTGTAGAAGAATTAAACTCAACAGTTCCAAGCATACCCGCCCCTGCATTATCCTCTGGAGCTAAATCATCAACAGCCGTAAAGAAATCAAATTCAGTTTGTACTGGATGTGTGGAAATGGCATGTGCAACCTGAGAAGAAGAATCCTCGTTAAGAGTTGGATCTTCGGCTACCATTCGACCAAACAGGGCAATATCAATAGCTGGATCTTCATTAGCCAACTTTTGAAGCTCTTTTTTATGTGTTATATTGTCATAGGCTGCTTGAGCTAACTTCTTAGCTTGACTATCACCCATAAAATAAAGTGCTTTAACTTCACCTTTTTTCTTGATTCCAGCAGCTATCAAGACTTTATCGGCTTTTTCCAAAGCATCTTCAATACTGATAGAACTATCTAGTTCTACTATTTTATCTGCAACATATCTCACAATTTCTTTTGTTCTAATACCAACATTTGACTGATCACCATGAGTATTAAAATACTCTCTCATCGCTTTCTTCCATGCTTGAGAACTTACGCGAGATCTTCTAACTCCTCCATACTGAGCTGTTTTCGGGCTACCTGTATCATCTCTATTCATATTTGAAGGTGGTAAGCTTTGAATAGCATGAATATCTAAAAATAATCGTTGTTCAGTTGTCATTGTTTTTTTTCTCCTTTAATTTGTTTATAATATGCTCTTGCCCAATTTAGGCGGACATTTTCTTGACTATTATTTAAAAACCAATATAAATCATTTGCTAGGCCAGAGTAATCAACCTGAATCACCGGTGACTCCACTTTAAGTAGCGAAATCAAATGCCTTAAATGATAAGTAAGTTCTTCAAACGTTGATGAGGTAATCATGGTATTGAATCGTCTATCAATTGAAGTGGTATCATCTTCTTTCCTAAGCTTACCAAGTGCAGAACCTATATTTTCATAGGGCTTAGAATCATCTAGCATCACACTTGTTGAAACACCTTGCTGATGCAATGCATACAATTGAAGCGCTGTATAAATAGCTAATTCCTCATAGCTTGGTTGCTGATACGAACTTAAAAATTCCTCTGGTAAATTTTCGAACAGAATTGGCCATATTTCTGTTGCTTCACTCAAGGGTTTCCCCAATGTTTTTCTAACTTTTGCTAGTGTAGCTTTATCATATGTTTCCTCTTTTTGGTTACTCAATTTGAAAATAATCTTCTTTGTAACAGTCCAAACTGTTTGTTTAGTATGTTGTGACATTCTCTGCTCCTATTTTAACTGTTGACGAAGCCAAAAATCGAACGAATTATAGGCAGTTGCAATATTCTTAATTCGCCCATCTTTTTGGATACCAAGATAATCCCTCGCCCCCCCTTGATGTAAAATAACTTCTGCTTCAGCTTTAACTATTTTCTTCAGTAAAACTCTCCATTCTTGTATCTTAGAATCTTTATCATCTTCTGGTTGAATGCTAGCTAACCATTGTCGGAAAGGTTGATCGATTTTGAAATATAGACTTTCAACTATCTGCTGAGTATAACTACCATTAGAGATATTTCTGATTTCCTTTATATCATTAATATACGTTTTATATGTTCTAGAAATAATTTTTTTTGTTTCTTCTACTACTTCATTGATACGAGGAACCCAACCACCCTCGTCTAAATCCGTTAAAACCAAATCATTGATAAAAATTGAGTCAATAACCTCATCCGTTGGAAGCCGTGATTGAGGGTTTCCATCGTCCTGCATACTAATTGCAACAATGTTTGATAGTCGATTTCCTATTATATCATCAATATATGTAAGCCATTCGATAACGCCAGGTTTTCTATGTTGAAGATCAGTACCTTTTATAGATAACAAGCCAAAAGATCGCCATAAAGACTGATTCAAAAGATGTTTCTTTGGTGTATAGCTATCCCTATTTTTACCCGAAACATTATACTTCCAAAGTGTCATTGGCTCCAAAAAATTATCCCTATGATTGATATCAGGTAATTTCACAATATCAAAAGAGAAAGGTTTATTTAAATTAAAGTCTGGGTCAATATAGATTCCTTTACTCCAAACAGTATATAAACTAGCTATATTGGTAATATCTTTTTCATCAAGGTAACTTTTAATGATATCAGAACTTTTACGTTCCCAGCAAGGTCGCTGAATATTTTCTACATTACCACATTCATTATACGGTGAAATATAATTTAGTAACAACGTTTCGAATAAAGTGTTACCTTTAATATAAATAGCACCAATATCAAATAGCCATCCTTTCGAAGGTGTATATTTTTCATTTCCAAAAATGACCTTATCGGATACTCCTGAATACCCTTGAAATGTAATTAGCCATCTAGCTAATTCTGCGGCAGTTAGAGTATTTTTATTTTCTTCATCTTTTGGGGAAAATAAAGCTATCTTATTTCCACTCGCTATCTTATTTCCACTCGCTATCTTATTTCCACTCGCTATCTTATTTCCACTCTCAGATATAATTCTATTTATATTTTTACCCAAAATACTAGTTCCTTTGGCTTTGCTAATTTTATCTCCAGCAATATCTTCTTTCGTTACCTGAAAAAATGGATACTTTTGGTCAAATAAGTAAAAGCGATCTCGCCATTTTTCTAAGTATTGATTAACAATATTTGGAAATCTTTTATTAGTCCAAAGTTTTTCCCATGTTTCATAAAGAGCTTCTTCATAATTCTCAATATCCATCTCATCCACTGGTTCAAGCTGATTCCATCCTTCATCAATAGTAAGATACTCATAAGCATTTCCATCTATATCAAATCGGGAAAAAACTGTATGCAAAACAGCCAACAATACTCGTAATACCGCAAAATCTTGTGTTTTCGTATCTCCTGCTAATTCTTTATACTGATGAGCATTTGTAAATAAATCCTGTAAAGAAACATCTTTTGTGGATCCTTTCTCGTCATAAATAACAGAAATCCAGGGTTCATCAAGTAAATTAAACCGACTCATTCTTATCCAACCTTTCTATGGTAACACCATATTTTTCATCATATAATAGTTTAAATCCATTCAGTATAAACTCATTGTTTTTATCAAAAATAATCCCAAGAGATCCCTTTAACCATGATGAGTTTTGCCATTGACTTAAGTGGCTATTGTTATATCTTTCAAGCTCATTAATCGTTTGATCAATATTATAGGCTTTGGATAAACTCATCGGAAGTCGTAAAGTATTTTGTGCTACCTTTTTTGCAATTATAGGATCAGTAATGTTCTGAGATATATCTTTATTTTCTATGAACAAACCATACCCATCAGATATTTTTTTTAATGCAATCACTTCAACTGTATCTTCAATATCTCGAACTTGAGCATATGCTTTTTCTTCACTATCATTTGGATGGAGGTTCTTTAACCAACCAATCAAACTGTTAGTTCGAACTCTCGATTTTTTTAAGACAGGATTAGCAATACGGTATGACTTTGCCTTTGTTTCTTTATTTTTAATCTTATCATCATGTTCTATTTTAGCATCCAAATATTTTTTATGAAGTTCTGGCTTTGGAAACGTAATTGTTAGGTCTGAATTATAAACCTTTTGGACTAGCGGTGAAATATCATCAGGAAGTCGTATTTTATCTGGTAAAAAGTACTGAGTTCTAGCTAATAGGTAGTCCCCATAAACCAAACGCGTTCCTTCATCAAAATCAAACTCTTCAAATGTTCCTAAAACATAAAATCTTGCTACTTCGTGCTTTTGGGGCCTTTTGATTTTGTGACGATGTAGTCGTCCGATACGTTGAATGAGTAAATCCATAGGCGCTAAGTCGCTTATCAGTACATCAAAATCAATATCTAACGACTGTTCAAGCACCTGTGTACCAATAATGATTTTCTTTGGTGGACGCATTGCTTTTTTCCCAATTTCTTGCAATAAATCCTTTTCTTTTCGGATTCTTTCAGTTGCTATGAAATTAGAATGAAGCAAATCTACCATATCATCTCCAAAAATATCTGAAAAATTTCTTGCCAATTCTTGAGATTTTCTCACCGTATTGACAATTATCCCCACTACTCCACCATTGTCAAGACCTTCTTTTACAATATCAAATAACTGTTCTTCTGGTAAACGATGAATGTAGATATTTTTTTGTTCTTGCTTTTCGAACATTTTAACTTGATGAATGTCAGGCCCGTCATTATAAGTGATTAAAGGGTATGCGTCTATTTTTATCTGATCTATATTTTCAATATCTCGCCATTTCACTCCCATTCCAGCCATATAGCTTTTTATGAGTTTTTCTCTTTGTTGGGCAGGTAAAGTTGCTGATAAAATAATTACAGGAACACCATAAGCTCCCATCCATCTGATAGCTTCCAACAAATATTGGCTCATATAAGCATCATAAGCGTGGACTTCATCAATAACGATAACTTTTTTACTAAATCCTAAATGACGTAAGGCCAAATGTTTTTGTTTTAAAGCCACCATTAAAAATTGGTCGACCGTCCCAACTACAAAATCATCTAATGCTGAAGTTTTTCTCCCAGAAAACCACTCATTGACAAAAATACTGCCGTTTTCCGAGTCGTCCATATTAATTGTATTTCCTTTAAGTAACTCAATAAAATCCGTATTTAAGGCTGCTTTTCCATGAACCAGCTGAATGGAAAAATGATCAGAATTGTTACCCTTTATATTCTCTGTCCACTGTTCAATCCTCTTAAAAATTCCATTGGAGGTTGCTTGTGTGGGCAATCCAAAAAACAATCCACTACATCCTTTTTTACTAGATAACTGCTCTGATACCGCTAGAGCCGCCTCTGTTTTCCCGATTCCCATTGGCGCTTCCAGTATCACTATCCCAGGATTAGTCGTCTTTTCGATTGTTTGTGAGAGTATCAGCTGAAAATTTCGTGGACTAAATCCAAATCTTTCCTGATAAAGAGTAACAAGGTCAACGAAAGTTTCAGGTTGCCACAAGTTAGATTTTTTCCACTTTTTAAACCCAGTTTCAATACGTTGACTCTTGTTTTTCACATCAGTTTCATCCAAACTTAACAAAGGAAAAAAATGCTCATTACTAGCAATCCAGTCAGACATTATGAGTAAACCTGATAGAATAACTTGAGCAGGCTGTTTGATTTTTGGAAGCTGAGACACAGAATTAAACCCTGTTTCTGTTAAAGCCCAGTTTAAAAAAGCTTCTTGATTTGACTTCCATTTCTGATAAACGAGACTATCTTTCTTTTCATCCTGGTAATAATTGGAGGGATAGCTTTTTTGAGAATTTAAACCGTCTAAATCATCAACTGGTCGTCCATGGTGTCCACCAATAATTGTTGCAATATCTTCGTCCACGCCATAATGGGATAACAAATATTGACCTGCAATGCTATGATGACTCTTTTTGGGGGAGGCTAGTTGGAGAGAACTAATGCCAGAAAAACCTGCGCGTTCCAATTTTTCTAACAATTGAATATCCAAATCTACTGAATTTGCATAACCTTTTTGCGTCTGAAAAGCTGGTGTTGCTTTACCGATATCATGAACAGCTCCTAGGAATTGTGCCAATCTTTTCCCTTGGTTTTCAATATTTGATTTAACATTAATAGAATTTTCAATTAATACCTTTTGTCCTTCACTTAACCAATGTTCCCATAAGAGGCCTGCAATATTTTTCGTGTCTTCTAAGTGTTGAGTTAATGGTAACCAAAGAAGTCTACTATTTTCCTCTGTTTTCTTAGCCCAAAAATAATCATTAATATGTTTCATATACAAATTTCCTTTAATATTGTATCACCGTTATATTTTATACCTAACACAAAAAATAAACAATGTATAATTGAAAGAACTTCCAATGCTTCATTTAATAGCTCTTTCTTCATTTCTAGCTATCACTTTTAACACCCAAAATCTCCATAGAGGATTTACCCACTACAGAAATTATAGAGCCTATAAAGGGAGTCTAGTTATTTTATATTTTTAAGTATCAACCTTCAACTACAAAGTAAAGTTATTAAAATCTGATACGATACATTTGGTAACTAATTTTTTCTGTTCTTAGAAGGCACCGCCTCCGCCTCCTCCGCCACCACCAGAGAAGCCACCACCTCCAAAGCCGCCACTACCACTATTTGAATTGATAGAAAAGCTACTTACGGTATCTGAGGCAGAAACATATGATTCTAGATAATTAACATTATTCAGCATAATAAATGGTATCGCAGAATAAGTAAACTCATCTAGAGATGGATTACTGAGGTGGATGTTGTAACGTTTTAGGACATCACTAACTTTTTTCGCCTGTCCATAGAGTGTCGCATAAACCAAGATACGATTCCAAAGGATAACAGATTCTAGTTCGGATTTTTTAAAACTAGGAATACTCTTAATCATATTTTTAAAGCTATGCCACTGGTAATACGTTGAAATTTGAGTTGCATCAAGACATCTCTGACGACGTCTTTTCACCAAGAACCAGAATAAAACGGTAAGTCCTGCTATAGGTAGAAGTCCGAGAATATAGTAAAAACCAAGACCTGATCCAAAGGCAGCAAATAAGAACAAGGTTGAAAGACTACAAAGCATCATTGAAAGTACCAAAGCTGCTACTCCCAATATGTTAAATGTCTTTTCTTTCGCACTAAAATCTCTATAAATTTTAGGAAGTCCTAGCGCAAATTCCTCTTTTTCTACACCTTTTGCTACCTGATAGCCGTCATTAGTAAATTGATATTTGACACGTTTTCCCTGAGAACGAATAGCTTCACGCTCATAGCTTGTTCTAGCACTCTTGAATTGTTTATCTAGAGCATCTTTATCAAGATAATAGCGCGAGAACATTTCACTATCTCTAATTTCCATGCGACCATCAAACAACATATCCAAGAAAGATCCTTCAAATGAAGAGAGACCTTCCTTTTCAATACGTGTAAGAATATTACTATCACCTTCTCGCCTAAAGGTGAGATAACCTCTATCAATCAAATCAAGGATGGTTGCTTGAACCATATGTTTGAACTTCAAAGGACCTGTTTCTTCTTTTAGTCCTGTTTTATCGAAAGACTGATTATAAACATTCTTGGCTAGGACCAAAGGTGCTAAATCTTGAGGGGCTTCATAAAGACGTGCATCTCGAGGGAAGGAAGGCGTCCTAGTACTATAAAGAACAATGAGGTAACAGAAAATACCCACAAGAACAAAGCTTAAGATCACAAGTGGCAAGATGACATAAAATAGATGTCGAAACTTTTCTTTAGATTCCTTGATATTTCTTTCTTTTTTAAGAAAGTCTGCCTCATTCGTTTTATTTAATAAATAAGCCTGATTATTTTCTCGCAAAGTATTAGTCATCGGCCAGTAGGCATGTAATTCCAATTTACCTGATGCTGGTAAATTGTCTACATGAACCTGATAACCTGTAGCAGTACGTTTAACATGTGGGTCTTTTCCAAAATAACCAGCGTGAGCGTAAAGCTCTCCTTGACTTGCATCTAGACCATCAACTGTGAAATCAACCTGTCCAAATCCTTTGTCCCAATCAGAGATAGGAAACCAATTTAAAACTGCAATATCTGAATATAGATTCAACAACTGTTGGATTTGCCAAGTAACTTTGAGAACGACCCTATCACCATCTGAACCTGAATTATAAACTTTGAGTTTAATACCATCATAAGAGTCTGTTTTTTTCAACTGTAATATCTGTTTTTTCTTTCCCATTTACGGTTGCTGAAACCTTTGGGTCATCCATGATAGAATAACCACCAATTTTCCCCAAGGTTACATACTGACCTTTATAATCACTATCAAAATCATAAGTCACTTCCTGACTAAACGTCGCATTACCATCATCATGAATTGAAAGGTGACCAACATAGGAAGGCAGACTATACTCTACCTCATCCTCATCAGCTTGAACGTGTTGTAAAGACAATGGCAGAAAACAGGCTAACAAAACAGTAAAAGCAACATATTTAACGAGGCCTTTAAGTATCTTTTTCATCATTTTGCTCCTTCAAGGACTAAAAAAACAGCTGCAACACCAAGTGTCTCGAAGTGCCCTGCTCTAATCCACTATTTAGGCTTGATAAACAATCTCACCATCACAGATCGTGTATTTAACACTACCAGTAAGCTC
>OGDN01003051.1_pt1 | contig 18995 bp, 28 predicted proteins | sample 1570271 | NCBI WGS metagenome assembly OGDN01 (sample SAMEA4384481, study PRJEB24528) | human gut metagenome | reverse complement strand
TAAGGGCCACAGTTACGACCGCCGCTGCCAGTAGAGCCAACAGGCGAACCAGGGCCATAGTCAGAGGGGATACTGCCGCGTCCATCAGAACATCCGCCCGGCTGCGGCTGACACGATCCAGTTCAAATATTGTGAGCAGGCCAAACAAGATGCCGCCAACAACACCGCCAGCGATGGCAGGATTGGCAAGATAAAGGGAGAGCATTGTGGTGGCTGTGGCCGGCTTGTAGAGGAAAAGACCAGCTGCCGGGGAGACCACAGTCAGCAGAACAATAAGCCAGGTCAGCCGGTTTTGAAGCAGCCGTCCAAACTCCAGGGGGAAAAGGCGGATCGTCTTCATTGTGCCACCTCCCGGGAGATGAGATAGAGGTAAGCATCTTCAAGGGAGGGCTCATCCGCCTGCGCATAGGCCGGGAGTTTATCTGCGACTGCACGGCAGCGGATTCCCTGACTGGTATTGACACGGGCAGTAATATGTAGCCCCTTTTCCTGGACTTCGTCCTTCTCCCAAAAGACGCCCACATGGCCGGCAGCAGACTGAATCAACTGTTCCGGCGTTCCGGTGAACAGGATATTTCCGTGATTGATGACCACGATCTGGTCGCACACCGACTGCACATCCTCGATGATATGGGTGGAAAGCAGCACCAGCCGGTCTTCTGCTGTGCGGGAGAACAGATTGCGGAAGTGAATACGCTCTTCCGGGTCCAAGCCCACCGTGGGCTCGTCAAAAATCAGGAAGGGCGGATTCCCCAGCAGAGCTTGCGCAATGCCTACCCGCTGACGCTGGCCGCCGGAGAGGGTGCGGATTTTGGATTTTGCCTTTTCCTCCAAATTGACCGCTTGAATTGTCTTTTGGATAGCGGCCTTGGGATTTGAGATCCCTTTGAGCGCGGCCATGTAGTCGAGAAATTGTGTGACCGTCAGCTCATCGAACAAGCCAAAGTCCTGCGGCAGATAGCCGAGTCTCGCCTTCAAAAGCCGGTCCGTTTTGGCAAGCGGCTGCCCATCCACCAGGATAGAGCCGCCGGTGGGCATGAGGGCCGCCACCAGGAGCTTCATCAGGGTGGATTTTCCGGCCCCGTTGGGGCCAAGCAGGCCGATGAGGCTTGGAGCTTTCAAATCCAAATTGAGATCCTTCAGCGCTTGTTTTCCGCTGGGGTATGTCATACTAACATTTTGAATATTGATTTCCATATTGTTTAATTCCTTTCTGCTTGGGATGAGAAAAGGATACCAGGGCAATATGGAGCGAAGATGGAGGGAATTTGTGATTTGTATGGAGAAGGGCAGAAAACGGGGCAGGCACATTGGCCTGCCCCGTTCTAACGCTATAAAATTACTCTTTTCACCCAGTTATCCAGATAAGCCAGCTGCTCCTCCGTATGGAACCAGTGCTCACCATTCTCCAGGACGGTGAGCCCGGCTCCGTGTTCTGCTGCGAACCGCTCAACGGTCTGGCGGGACACCAGATGATCGCCCCCTGCATAGAGGATCTCTGTGGGCACCTGCCAAGCGATGGGGTGCTCCCGGACATAGCGCAGGTATTTCCAGGAAAGGGTTTCTCCGAAGTTTGTAGGGATCTCGCCCTTTTCCCGCAGCATTTGCTCTGATACCCCCGCCCAGCCCATCATGTCCAGGATTAGCCGCTCCATGTCAAGCACAGGCGACACGAACAGCGCCTTGTCCGGCTTCTGTTCTCCCAGAGCCAGCATAGAAAAATAGGCGCCGATGCTGTTGGCCAAGAGTATGATGTGTTCATACTGCCTGTTGGCCTCATCATAGGCCGCCGCGATCTGGGGCGCCGCCTCCCAGGGAAACTCCCCTTTGTAGTCCACCCCAAGCACATCGAAACCGGTACAGATGGCACGGAAACGGTCTGCTTCTTTAGCGCTGCCGCCCTTGCCGTGGATGTATAAAATTGCGCTGTTCAAAACCTTCCCTTCTTTTCTGTCTGTGTTTTTTACTCTCAGAGATGCCGCCCATAAAATTCGTTCAACTGCTCTGCCAGCGCCTTCGGATTTTCCTCATTTACCACATGGCCGGTGTTTTCCAGCACCTGCAATTCCGCACCCGGAATGTGTTGGGCCAGGAAATGGGCTGATTTCAGGTTCGCGCTGTCCTTCTCCCCGCAGAGGATCAGGGTGGGGCAGCGGATCTCACCCACCCTGCCGCTGAAGTCCAGATCCTTCATAGTGTTCCCCAGGGCAAAGGTGTTCTTCTTGTCAAAGGCCATAGACTTGAACATGGACTTTGGCAAAAGACGGAACACCATATTCTGGAGGGCAAAGGCCCCCTTTGGAACCTTGTGGGGCGTACCGATCAGCACCAGGGTTCTGACATTTTCCGGGTGCTCCAGCGCATAGTCCAGAGCCAGGATGCCCCCCAGGGAGAGGCCGCACAGGTGGACCGGCCCGCCGATCTGGGCGCAGTATTGGGCGAAAGCAGTACGGAGGTTGGAAAAGCTGGCCTCCCGCCCGTCCAGAAGGTTGGACAGCTCCGGGCTCAGGATGTCCTCCCGGTGCTCCAGATACGAGATGGTCTCTTTCCAGCTGTCCGCCTTGTGACCAGAGCCGTGAATCAAAATTGTTTTTTTCATGGGTGTTTTCCTCAAATTGAATCAGTTTGGTTCATTCTACCATATCCTCGGCGGAAAGTCCAGAAACCGAACCTGCCTCAAACCGCACCACCGCCCGCACTCCATCCGGTATATTCTCAATGTTACACGCCGCTCCGTGTCGTTTCAAGATTATTTTCACCAGATACAACCCCAAGCCGCTGCCGCCAGTAGCCCGGTTCCGGGAGGTTTCCTCCCGGTAGAAGGCTTCAAACAGATGGGGCAGGGCCTCATCACGGATATAGACCCCGGTGTTCTCTACCGTCAGGGTCGGTCGGCCATCCAGGAGGCCGCACCAAACTCGTACCTCCGCTCCATCCGGGGAGTAGAGGGATGCATTGGAAAGCAGATTGCCTGCCATCCGCCCAAGCAACGAGGCGTCCCCAGTGACAACGGTTCCCGATGTCAGATCCTTTACCAGACGCTGGCCTCTTTGTTCCAGAAGAGGCATGTCCAGAGCCAACTGGCGCTCTATGATGGCGGACAGATCCACCGGCTCCCGTTTCACAGCCACAGATCCACTCTCCATACGGGAGATAGCCAGCATCTCCTGCACCAGATTTTCCATCCGTCCTGTTACCTGAAGAGAGCGAAGCAGGTACTTGTCCCGATCCTGGTAGATGCCCACACCCTCCAGCATACCTGAGAGCTGTCCTTTCAGGATGGTCACCGGAGTTTTCAATTCGTGAGAGGCAGCGTTGAAGAAGGCCATCCGCTGGCGGTCTAGCTCTCGTTCCCGTTCCACCTCTCCCCGGAGGGCCTGGTTGGCGCTCTCCAGGTCGGTGAGAGCAGTATCCAACCGGCGGGCCAGCTGATCCAGGCTGCGGCCCAGCTTACCGATCTCGTCCCTGCGCTTTTCTCCACATTCCCAGTGGAAGTCCAGCTCTGCCATTTTCCCGGCGATGCCGCTCATGCGCACGATGGGCCGGGTAATGTATCGTGAGTAAATAAAGGCGCACAGCAGGGAAAATATCAATAACACCAGCAAAAGCCAGGGGGCCATCTGAACCAGTGCCCGTACCGCAAGATTTTCCGCCTCAATTCGTGGGGTAACATAGAGAGTATAGCTTTCGCTCTGGCCGGCAAAGGCTACCTCAGCGGTGATTGTGGCCTGCTCCGACATAGTGACAGCTACCGTATCGTCTTCCCGAGTGTCCCGGCTGTAATCGCTGACGGCGCTCTCCTGCTCCGAGGTAGTGATGATCATGGCGTTATCTTCATACACGGCTTGAACCGTCAGCTTTGCCCCAGTATCCACCAGCCGCCCATCCGGCCCCACCAGCATGGCGTTGGCCCCGGAGGAAAGTACAAAGTCATCCAGCAGCTCACCGCAGTCCGCAGGAGTCGTATCCGCCAGTTTCCCCACCAGGTCATCTACCTGAGCGGTAAGGTCATCATTTACTACGGCGGTATAGGTACTGGGGGAGGCCCAGGCGATAAAACTGAAGGTGACCGCCCCGGCCGCGAGCAGGACACCGGCGGTAATGAGAAAGATACGGGCTGTCAGGCTTTCAGCGATCCTCTTTCGCAGCACGATAGCCCACCCCCCTCACTGTATCAATATAGTCCCGTCCCAGCTTGTGGCGAAGATTTTTGATGTGGCTGTCCACCACCCGTTCATCTCCAAAGAAGTCATAGCCCCATAGTTTCGCCAGCAGCATCTCCCGGGTGAACACCCGGCCCGGCGCAGCCAGAAAGGTGTGGAGCAGTTCAAACTCCCGGGCGGTCAGGTCCAAGAGCTGGCCATCCAGCAGGGCCTCCCGGGTGTCCAGGTCCAAAGTCAGGTCCCGGTAGCGCAGGCGGTTGTCCTCGCTGGTATTTCCACGGCGGCGGAGGATGACCCGGATCTTCTCCAGCAGTACCGGCATGGAGAAGGGCTTGGTCACATAGTCGTCGATGTCCATACCGAAACCCCGGAGCTGCGATTCTTCCCCGTCCAAGGCGGTGAGCATCAAAATGGGAACCTGGGACTGCTGGCGGATCAACTCGCAAACTCCAAAACCATCGATTTTCGGGAGCATCAGGTCCAACAGAACCAGATCGAAAGTCTGTCCGCCAAACAGGGCCAGGGCTGCCACGCCATCCCCAGCTATGGCGGTCTGATAACCGGCGTCCTCCAGGTAGGCACGCAGCAAATCCTGGATGTCCGGCTCGTCTTCAACAATCAAAATGCGTTTCATTAGTAATCACCCAATCGAAGTATATCATGGGATTGTGAATTTATCATGGAGAAAAGAAAGTAACCATCAAAAAGAAGCGCACAGCGGAAGTAGATCCGTTGTGCGCTTGCTTCATTTTGGTGAGGTGTCTGGGGCAACGAATTTGTACCCATGCCCCCGGACGGTTTCGATGATACCAGCGCCCAGTTTGCGCCGGAGCTTGTAGACCATGCTGGAGATCCCTGTCCAGCTGGCGTCAAAAGAGTCCGTGGCAACGGCCTCATAGATTTGGCGGGCAGTGAACACCTGCCCTGGCCGCCGGGCCAGCAGGAGCAGAATGTCGAACTCCATCGGCGTCAGGTCTACCGTCTGGCCGGACTTCCATACCAGCCTGCGCTGCGGGTCGATTTGCAGATTTCCAGCCAATAAAGTAAAAGCAGTGTTTTCTTGAATCTCAATATGCTCTGCCCGAAATGCCCGCACGAGCCGCTGGAGCAAAGCATCTTGTGCCTTTGTTGGATTCGTTATTCGAATAATGACGGTCTTTTCCATCCTGACGCCTCCTTATGAGCCGTCGTGATGTAATAAGGCACGAAAAAGGGCTGCTGCACGACGGCTTTTTTTCTTTTGCCGTCGTCTGGCAGATGATTTCTTATGTGGTTATCATAAATCGGAATTTTGAAGATTTCATAAAGATTTGAAAAAAAGGGCGGCTTTGAGCTGCCCTTAACATCAATATGGAATTGAGATTGTGACCTGTGCGCCGCCAGTTTTTTCGGAATTGCTCAAAATAAGCTGACCTCCGTGTTGAGTAACAATAGAGTTTGCCACATAAAGCCCTATCCCATAATGAGATTTAGAATTTCTGCTTTGATTGTCCATATAAAACTGTTCTGTTGCTCGTTTCAATGCTTCAGAAGAAAAGCCACTTCCCGTATCGGTGATAGAGAATAGTATTGCATTATCTTTTTCATTCACATTAAAGAAAACGGTTCCTTTTGCTGGAGTATATTCTACGGCATTTGAGAGGATATTGACAAAAGCCCTTATCAGTTGTTCCCTGTCCGCAGAGATATATTCCTGATTGAAATTCTGATCCCATTCCAAATGAACATTTTTTACAATGCACAAGCCTTTTGCCTGTGTATGGATTTCCTGCAATAAGGAAGATACTTTCACATTTTGGCGACAAAAAGGAAAATTCTCTTTTGTTTTCGTCATTTCGATCAAGGTTTCAACATAATCCTGCATTTGGATAACGCTGCCCTCGATATAGTCCGTACATTCTTTCTGATTTTCAGCAAGTTCCGTATCATAAAGCAACTCTGCGTTTCCGCGAATGATGGTTAGTGGTGTTTTCAGATCATGGGCCAAAGCCGAAATCTGATCTTGCCGCAATTTATCCGCCTGCCACTGTTCCGCAAGTGACATTCGTAATGCCTGTTTCAAATGTTCCAAAGCATATAAAGCACGGTCTACTTCAAATATACCGCTGCTTTCAATCTTAAAATCCAAATCCTGTTGCTCAATTTTTTGTGTTATGAAAAGCAGCTTGTCGATTTTTTTACCAGTATATTTCCCGAACCAATGGGAAATAAGGAACAAAAGAATGATAACCTCAACAATTATCAATCCGACAAGCAATAGATCAGTTGTCGGACAGATCCGCCGGAGTGTGGCATTACTGAATTGTGAAGTCAAACGGTAGCGCAAAAGAATAACTTCATCTCCACGGTCAATAACCAAAACACGGTATGGGGTAATCCGATCCTTTCCATTTGTGACAGCTTCAACCCAAAAAGTGTTGGCGGTATCTTCTGATAAAGAACCATCCTGAAATACACCCGTAGGAGAATAAACGGCATAGTCGCAAAAGCTGGGGATGTCGGCTTTGTTGAACAATTCATCTGTTTGTATGCTTTCTGCGGCAGCAGCAATCCTATCCTCTATCTGCATAGCGGGGATAATGACCCCAGTGCTTACACAGAGGGAATATAGCCCTAAATTGATGGCGATAATTAAAAGGATGCCGCCAGCAACTGCGAATATATACCGCATGAAGATAGAACGTAGTTTTTTTACTCCCATTTATAGCCCACCCCCCAAACTGTTTCGATAGGGGATAATTTAACAGCAGCCAATTTACCTCGGATATTTTTTATATGGGTGGCAATTACGCTGTCATCACTTTCCCCATCAAAACCAAAAACGGCTTCGTAAATCTGCTCCCTGGAAAAGACCTGACCTCGATGCAGGGCCAGATATTCACAGATTTCATACTCGCTTTTGGTTAAGGGGAGTTTATTCCCATTTACTTCCGCTTCCTTTGCATTGATGTGAAAAAGTATTCCTGAAATAGATACTGCGTATTTCTTTTCTCTGGTATCTCTGCGTAAGTGTGCATTGACACGGGCAAGCAGTTCATTGGTGCCAAAAGGTTTGGTAATGTAATCGTCGCCGCCAATCCCCAATCCACGAACAATGTCGCTTTCCTGCGTTTTTGCGGTCAAGAAAATAATGGGGCAATCTACACGGGAACGAATTTGATTGCACAATTCAAAGCCGTTTACATCAGGCATCATAACATCCAGCAAAATCAAATCGTATCGTCTGAAATCCATATCCAGAACAGCCTTTGCATCTGCTTGAAGTGTTACAATATGAGCGTCTTTTTCAAGAATACGCTTAATCAGTTGCAGCATTGCATTTTCATCATCAACCACTAAGATATTTGCCATGTCGTTCTCTCCCTTCCCTTAGATTTCTATTACAGTGGCCCCAAAAGGCATGAGGGCGAGTTTGGCAATCTTAAAGCATTGCATCCCAAACGGTATGCCGATGATTGTGCAACAAAGCAGAACCCCATTTAGAGCCGCTGATATAGCAAGGGGAATACCGCTTATGACAAGCCATAAAATATTTGCCAAAGTAGACATCGCACCGCCGCCATACTGAATTTCCTTTCCAAAAGGGAAAAAGGCAAGAGATGCAAATTTGAAGCATTGCCGTCCAATCGGTATGCCGATAATAGTTATACACCATAGGATACCCGATATTGTCCATGACAAGCCTTGCCAGAGTCCTCCAAATAAAAACCAAATTACATTTCCTAAACAACCCATATTCGACCACCGAATCAATCATTTGCACATTTTCCGCCATATTTTGAAAACCAAATAAGCAGAATGGCAATAAACAGAACCGTCATACCCAAACACATACCTATCCCCAATTTAAGTTCCGCATTGATGGTTGGCAAAACTTGCAGGACGAATTTAAGCGAAAAATCCGTTAAACGTATCCCAAAACCATACGGCAGTACAAACCACAAGCCGGTGCCTAAGCCTGTTTGAAGAAGTGCAGCCAATAAACTGCCAATAGCGCCTATACCTATGCAGATCGTTCTTCCGAACCGAAAAGCCAGAATGATGTGAACCGCATATAATAAAATATTACTGCTCCACAAAGTCAGAACTGGCAACATAAGGGAAGATACTGGCAAAATCAGTTTGGTTCCTGTCACGGGAAGTACCATAATTAACAGGAATGTACTGAACAATATTGCGAACAAGCCGGCGAAAATAAGCAAGAGGAATTTGGATAAAATGGCCTTGGTTCTGGAACGCAGCACTAAAATATTTTGACAGTGCCCGGCCCGGATTTCCTGCTCTGCGGCAATCTCGCAAACGATACTGATAACAAAAGGATATGCGATAGCAAAAAGCTGAAAAAATACCGCAATTTTATTTATATCACTCACAGCCGCAAAGACCGCATAGAGCAACACAAGTGCTACCCCGGAAATTGGAAATAAAATATGCGCCCCCAAAAACGAGGAATTCCGCAACTTGAAAAAATCGCTTTTTACATAATACCATAACTCAATCATGTTTTCTATCTCCCTTAGCGAATAGCCATGCTGTAAGCCAGAAACACAGTACCGCTAAAACTAAGCTGATCCCAACGACGGGAATGACCGCTCCTGTATTCAAAAGAAAAGAACCGTTTTCAATGGGAATCCCATTAGGGTGCATTTTGAAAAAGGGGCATACAATACGCGCTGGAATAGCAAACGGATTGAGATAAAACAAATTGCTTTCCGCTCCAATCATGGACAAAACAATATTGCAGCCAAAGGAAATCAAAACAGCAATCAGATAATTTGCTTTTTTTGTGAGCCACATAATAAGTGGAAGCTGCCAAATGTAGGTAAGGAACAGCAACATACAGCCACCTAATCCGTTAAGCGGATCAATGTTCATCACAGTAAAAATACCAAAGGCTGTGCAGCCGCCCCACATGACAAGGCTGGTTAAGAAAAGTAATACAGTAACCGCCAACAGTTTACTGAACCAGACTTTTCTCATGGCAATCGGCAAGCATAAAATGTTCTGATACTGTGTGCGTTTCTCACAGCTAATAATGTTGGCGCACCAAATAGCAATCGTAATTGGCAAGATTAAAGTGTACCACCAATTATAGGCGGTAAGCTGAACAGATTTGCCACTCAAAAAATATCCTAACCCCAAAGTGACAACAGGGGCAGCGATGAATAGCTTTAATGCAAATGTATGACGCATCTTTAATAGTTCGGAGCGGATAAGATGAAACATTAGTTTTTCCCCCTTTCACCATTAGCTGCCACAACACGCATAAAAATTTCTTCCAGATCAGTGTTCTTGTCTATTTTATTTTCATATCCCAATTTTCCAGCAGCAATAATTCCAATGTGATCTGCAATCTGCTCTACCTCGGATAGAATGTGGCTGGACAGAATTACCGTTATCCCATGTGCCGGAAAAGAACAAATAAGTTCCCGTAGTTCTTGAATACCGATAGGGTCTAATCCATTCGTTGGTTCATCCAAAATCAACAATTTGGGAGATGCCAGTAAAGCAAGGGCAATTCCGAGTCTCTGCTTCATGCCTAAAGAGAAATGTCCTGCTTTCTTTTTCCCTGTGTCTGTAAGATCAACGATGTGTAAGACTTCATCAATGCGAGTATTCGGAAGTCCAAGAGCAAGGGTTCGCACTTTTAAATTTTCATAAGCGGTCAAGTTTTCATACAGAGGCGGCATTTCAATCAGTGCGCCAATATCCTGCAAATCGGCACGGCTCCATGCGTGACCGTCCATTTCAATACTGCCGGAACTCGGCTTGAGGATGCCTACTATCATTTTCAGAATAGTAGACTTGCCCGCGCCGTTTGGCCCCAACAAGCCATAGACGGAATTTTTCTGAATGTTCAGCGATACATTATTTACGGCCATCTGCCCTTTGAAGTTTTTGCAGAGGTCAGTTGTTTTCAAAATCATATCCATGCTTTCAAGTCCTTTCTTTGCTTTGCTAAAATGAGAATATCCAAAAATTTTGAAGAAATCATAAAGATATAAAAAATTGAAATAGAAATATTGGACACAATAAGTCCCGTGGCACATTCCAACATTGCTATTTGCGCTCCGTCTACTTTTTTAAAAGGACGCTTAAAAAAGGAAGGTATTTATAATAACAGCCGCAGGCTGGGAAATCCCCAACCTGCGGCCTCGCTGCGGTAAAATTACTCTGCCGCAATCTCCCATTCTTTCAAATTAAACTCGCTCAGCGGATAAATTTCCGAGGCAGATGCCTCAAAGCCAAGCGTAATATCCCCGTTGCTGTTGACGCCCTCCAGGACGCGCTCGGTAGCGCCGTCATCATGGCGCAGCAGCATTCCAGCTTGAATTTCTGTACCATGCTTGTCGTAGTATCTCAGCCGCATTACTTGCCTCCAACAGCCGCCTTATCGTAATAGTGAACATGGACATCGTAATCCCGGGACCGGGTAACCATCCGAATCCAGATATACAGGTAGTCGGTTTCGGAATAAAGGTTGAACTCCGTCGCCACGCTGGTTGCCTGCGCGTACCTGCAGAACCGCCGCATGGTGTCCAGCGTCTTGAAAGCCGGCAGCTTGAACAGGGCGTTCTGGAATTCGTCGATCTCCTTCACCAGCTCCGGCGCCGGCTTTTTTTCAGGCCCATCGTGCCAGGTTGTCCATCACCGATAGCCGTCATAATCCGAGCGGGAGTAAACTACCTCGCTGACAGGCCGGCCAGTAAGCTGCATGGGCGGCGTATTGGTGTGCTGGAATACTTCCTCGAAGGTGCAGGAGGTCTTCAAATAGCAGACACGCTCTTGTGCGGGCGCCGGAAGTCTGCCGCGCTTCACTGCATCCCATTCTGTGAGGGGCAAGGGGGCATGGGCGGCATCCCGAAAGGCCTCATCCATGCCGCAGGCTTCACAGATCTGCACATCCGCATAGCGGCTGAGGGCATTGACCATCAGATGGGCTGCCAGAGGGGCGCCGCACCGCAGGCATTGGGGCGGCTCTGCGGCATCGCCATTTGCGTACAGCTTTCTGTCCTTGCACCAGGCCGCTTCTAACAAGTCCTTGGGATATAATTTGATCTTCATGCTTTAGCACTCCTTCTTCTGGATTTCTTTTTTGCCGCCTTCTGGCGGACTTCGGTTGTTTCTTTGAATGTCTGAGCAAGGGACGGGTCATGCCTTGCGTCACTTTTCCTGCGGCGTTCTTCAGACCAGGGCATATAAACAGGTAATTCGTCTTGATACAGAGCCAGCAGGTCAGACGCCATATCTTCCCGGCGGCGATACAGACTGCTCCGCGCAATATTGGTGTCACAGTCTGTGATGGTGGTTCGCAGCATGATCCCGCGCTGCTCAAAGGTAAAGCGCCGGTGATGTGCCGGATCTTCGGCCTCGATCCGCAGCGGGGGCGTGTCATTGGAATTTTGCAGCCTGCGCCACCCGCTATAATCGGTGTAGTGGAAATCCGGAATGTGGTTTGCCAGCCGCCGAAGTGCCTGATAGAGCCGCTCATATTGCCGGCCGAGTTCTCCCTTTAAGCGCCGTGCATAGTAGGTATAGCCGTCTGGGTCCAGCTTTTTCAGCTTTTTGGCATTGAAGAGGTATTCCACATATTCCACGCCGTCCTCCATCTGGACCTGGCCGGTGCGTTCCCCCAGGCCATTGCGCTTGATCCAGGCATAAAAGCGTTTGCCGGTGGATTTGGTATTGATAAATCCACAATCCTTGGGACACAGGCCGCCCAGATTGACCGTGAGGCTGTCCCAGAATACCAACTGGCCGAAGCTTTCCTGATAGAGTTTGATGGCGAGATTGCCCTCCGGATAGGTGGCAATCTTGATGGTCAGGGCATATTCCGTTCCTTTCATGTTAAATGGTATTGGTTTCATGATTTCCCCCAGAACGAAGACCAGCAGGCCGCAAAGCGCAGCCTGCCGGTCCTTGTGATAAGCCTGCCGTCGAGGGCAGGGTGGAGGAGGCGTTCAGAACGCCCCCGTTTTCTTTGAAGTCTAAAATGGTATTGGGGCATTGCTTGCTGGCCCTTTTGATGCAATCATCAGGCCGCATCAACAGTGCTTTCAAAAAAGCGGAACCCCGGGACACCCATCCTTTACTTTGCCAATGCGGCATAGACTTCTTTGTACTTCATGCGCTGCACCTCCCCGCTGCGGGAGGCCCGCCGTCAGAAGCATCGTCTGTCAGGCCGAGTTTCCAGCACAGGGCAAGAACCTCGGAATCAGAAACACGATAGAGCTGCCGCTTGGCGTACTTGGGACGAAAGCAGAAAATGCCATTATCAAACAGGAATTTCCCGTCCTTACTGCCATAGGTGCAGCTGCAGCCCGCCAGCAGACATTTCATCCGGTCAGCATCTTTTTCGATCTTCTCATGGTCGTACCAGATGCTGTACTGGACGGCAACATCCAGATTGCGGTTTTTCCGGCAGCGGTGTTCCAGAAATTGCAGCAGCCGCCAGCAGACCTCGGCACGCTTTTCCACAGTCTGGTTCTCGTTGAAGTTCAATGTAAAGTAGGAATAATCCCGTCCGGACAGGCCACAGCCATGAAGCGTATTGCTGAAATCATTGCACCAGAAGAAGAGATCCCACTGACAGCTCCCGAAAGGCGCCGGCTCGGTATCCTCATACTGATAGCAGACGAAATTTTGGGCGATGGCGTCCATAACGGGCTCCATAATAGAATTTCGTACCTCAGCGGCCATAATCAGGGCTTGGCCCTCATCAGCCGCTGTATGCGCACGGCGGTTGGCTTCCTTCTGTTCTTCCGTATAGACGAACTGAAAGCGCACGGAATGAACATCGTACATAGCGTAGCCCCGTTCGACCCATTCCGGGCCTGAAGGCGCAATATAGGACTTGTCATGCCATAAGTTCATGTTTATCTCTCCCTTGTGGTAATGGCTAAAATTCTCTCCACCCGGTCGTTTTCCCGGTCTTGTTGTGTCGCGCCATGATCAGGCGGGTAGTAGGTGCTGAGGGCTGTACCACCAATTCCCCTTGCTTGTAGGCAGCTTCGGCTGTTTCCAGCGCATGGGAAAGGTCATAAGCCTCCACGGGAAACTCCTGAACGATCTGTTCTTCAATCGTTACGGTGTATTTCCTCAGCATTGGGTGAGATGGTTTTTTCTTCATATTCGACTCCTTTATAAAGAAAGGGACCGGCAGACCGCAGCGGTACGGTTTGCCGATTCCTTTGTAGTGATGGCCTCTGTCCATTGGCAGGCGCAGGAAAACTAAGACTGTGAAGCCTCCAAATCCTCGGATTTGAGTACACGGCCCTGTTTCTCCCGCAGCTGGGCAATATGTGCCTTCCATTCTTTCCGGGCCTGTTCTGCTCGCTGCAGCTCCACGACCTGCTGCTCCGGTGTGAGAGCGGAAAACTCACATTCCCGTTTGTCCGCCTCTAAATCACGGATGACCTTCCGTACAATGGAGAGCGCCATTTCAGAGCTGGTGGGAGGATGGTCCTCTATCGCTTCTCTGCCACGGCGGAACAGATCTAAATAGGCATGATACTGCGCCTCGGTGATGAAATCCCAGCCGTAAGCATCCTGAATTTCCGCCTCGCTGTGGTACTGCATGGCGGCTTCAAAGTCAGCTTGTCTTGCGGCGGTCTCTTTATCGATTCTCCGCTGCAGTTTGGCGGATATGCGCTCCATGTCTTTAAGGACCAGGGAGCAGGCCTCCGCCTCCCGCAAATAGCCGTGAGCCTCGCTGCTCAAGTATTTTTGTGTCCGCTTCATGCTGCTTCCTCAGATGGCGCAGATACCTCGAAAATGAACTGCACAGGGATCAGTTCGCCGGGGCGGATATGCTCCGCAAGCTGCCATTCCCCGTTTCGCAAGACCTGCGAAGTGACATCATTATAGATCTCCGGGGGAGTGTGGTAGTCATTCATACACTCCGTAGGAACATACAGGCAGAAAAGCGGCAGGCTGAATACATACAGGCTCTGCAAAACTACTTCACGGAGCTGCCTTGCCAGTGCCGCGATCTCATCCATGTCCTGTCGCTCAAAGGCGGCCTCGGAGATCTTTTTCAGGTACGGAGTATCTTTGATTGCCTCATTTATGTATTTCACGGCCTCGTCGCCGTAGCGGCTCTTGACGCGGATACTACCGAGGGAAATGTACTGGGTGTATGCGGTGGCGGTTTTACAGATGTTATCTTTCAGTTCTTTGAATGGCTTTGCGTATTTCGCTTTCAGATCTTCCATCGAAACGACCTCCAGGTTGCGCCGGAGCGTATCCAGATGGAATTCCAGGTCTTCACGCAGCTTCTTTTCTTTTTCGTCCATGTAGTCAAACCTCCATTCTATTATAATTTATGTGTCACAGCGTCAGCAGGAGCTATGTTCTGCGGATTGCTGGCGAATCTCTTTCAGCAGAGTGCGTGCCACATCGGACACCGCCTGCCAGTAAGCTTCACCGTAGGCGCAGCTGTGTTCCAGTTGGTTGGCGATCCGCTGCGGCAAATCGGGAGAACGCAGCAGTGCTTCTTTCTGTGTATCAGAGAGCTCTTGAAAATCGTCACGGTTCTCAATATGCTCCCTGAAATCATCCCGCAGGCATTCTGCGCGGTACAATTCTGCCGTGCTGCGGCAAAATGCAGGGGAAAGAGGCAGCGCCCGCTGTTCCAGCGCAATCGAAAAATGGTTCTCACAGTATTCGCCGTCCAGATAGCACTCATAGCTGTTGTCAGACTCTTCTTCGACGAATTGGCTGCTTTCTTTCCAGCGTGGAATGCTTCCAACCAGAAATTCTTCTCGAAGGTCATTGTGAAATTGATGTAGGGCATCGGTGCGCTCCGTGAAGATCGCTTCATAGGAACCATACTCCCCATCGGTAGCCCAGTGGACGACGACTATATAGAGCGTCCCTGCGGGATATACCTGGGCCGGATGCTCAAGGGGAACAATCATTTCAGGCCCCATAATGACCATATCCAGGCCCAGATCCTCGATGTGTTTCTGCTCATGGTAAAGCTGTGAAAAGGTCTGCTCCAGCGCAAGACGGTCCGCAGAGAGCACCGGTGCTTCAAACGCGCAGTAGATGTCCGGCGTGTCGTTGTCCGTCTCCCGGTCATCCTCGGTGCGAATTTCAAGGATATTTCCGAAGAGCCCTGCGTAATCGCTCGCTTCATTGGCGACGATGCGCCCGCCTACTTTGTAGCAGACGCCCTCATGCCAAAATTCTTCTCCAGGCTTCTTGTAAATCATTTCATTCTCTCCTTTGATGTGCGGGTCCAGAGCAGCAGCTTGAACCCGCCTATAGATTGCTGTCACCCGCGCCGGAAGTGGCGGCACCGCTCATGCACATAGCGATGCATGGCAGCAAAAGTGCGGTACGCCTGCAGCCTGCCAGCTTGAGGGTCAGGCCGCCAGCGGAATCGGCTGGAAGTGCCGCCTTTGGGGGCTTTTTTAATCATCATCGTCTTCTTCCCAAGGGGAGTCTGTGTCATCTGCATCAGCGTCCTTTCCTGAAATCAAGCATTTGGCATCCGGTTCATAATTGCTGTGGGGAGTGGGGCCGCCTATCGGGTCGGAGCCTGAACGGTATCCTAAAACGGTGAATGTGTTCCAGCGCCCACAATGGGGGCAGGCAATCTGGCCCATATAACTACGGTTAATCTGTTCCTGGGTAACAGCTCCAGGTTCAGGGCAGCATTCCATGCGCACAAAGACAATGTTCGCAGCGTCCCAAACCTCTGGCCGGTATCTTTTGTTGAAGGGCAAGTATCCGACCCACTGGGGATTATCAAAGATCCGGCTCGTATGGAGCTGCAGGGCTTCTTTGCGTATTTCAGCAGCGGAGTCTCCGGTGAAATTGTGTTCCGTACACCACTGAATCAGTTGTTTCAGCAGATCTGTTTCGCCGGCTCGCTCAATGACGGCCTCTGCCAACTGGCACCAGTCATGTTCTTCGATCTCTCCCAGTTTTGTTTTTGCGCCGCGCCACGGAAAATACTTTTTATCCCGGCCGGCGCCGGTGCTGTTGCAATGGAACACCCCATATTGCCAGCGGATGTCCTCAAATGTAATGGTAGAGAGATCTCTGCCGCCGGGTAGTTTATAGTCCCCATGCTTCATATCCACCGGTCCTCAGTCGGCGCCACAGATGACGGTAATTCTCCGCTTAAAACCGAGGGGAATACTGCGCTCCATAGCCTCAGCGGGATCGGCTGGTGGTCTATTTCCCGCAACGCTTCGTCCATCCAGCACTTTTCGCAGATATATACATGAGCATATCGGCTCAATGAGTTTAAGAAAAAGTACCTGCCGGTATAGAGCTCATGAAGGCCGCATCTTGGGCATAGGGTCTGTTGCTCCGATTCCTGAAGCGGTAAAAGGCACTCAAGGATTTTTTTGATTTCATCTTCGGAAATGTTCATGCTGCATCCTCCTTTGACTGTCCTATTCACACCAGTTCGGCCGGCGCCGGTATAAGGTCAGGCCATTGATGTGGTGGCTCTCTTTGTCATTGGTGACCCGGATGAATCCCTTTTTATAGGCCACCACTTTGACTTTCTCGTTCATTTCAAGGCAAAACACCCATTCTCCATTCATTTTTCTGAGTTCCTGCGTTGTAAGAGGAAGTTCAGCAGCATTATTGCCTTCAGGCCACGCGAGTCCGGCCATCAGCATCTGCATCGCAGTCCGGTAACCGGATTCAAAGGCCTGCTCGGTAACGGCGCCGTGCTGCTCCCCAACAGCGAGCTGATATGCCTCAAACGCTTTTAAAGCCGCCGGAGATTGCTGCAGGACATCCCGCAGGGCCGCTTCGGCTGCGGAAACCGCCTGATTCAGTTCCTTCTGCCCGCTGCTCTGCTTCTTGAACACACTCGGCTCATAGTCGCCGTAGTAGAGATCATGCAGAAAATTGGGATCAGGGGCGATACCCTGCGGCGGGGCAGTTTCCGTGTGGGCAAGGCCGTCGGCAATGCATTCCAGAGCCTTGATGAGATGAGGCAGCTGGGCGTCAAAAAAGCGGCGGCCGCATATCGTTTCGTGAAAATTCAAAGATTGCACCTCCTGTCAATGAAAAGCCCGCCGGCGGCATATGAGCTGCGGCGGCTGTTGATTCAGGCTCCGATGGGGCATGGTTTCTTTCTGGATCAGTCGAAACAATCGTCCTGCATAGCCTTTTCACAGGCCAGAGCCAGGCCATCCAGCAGTTGCGGAACAGCCTCCATATACTGGGCCGTAATGCCCAAAGCATCAAGCGTTTCCTGCACATCGCCGGTATAACTGTACTCATGGTTCTCCAACTCCTGGAGGAACATATCACAGATAAAACCTTGCCCGGTTTTGTCGCCAGCAATGGCATTTTCCAGTTCTTTTCGGTGTCGGGTGAACATTTCATTCAGTTTTGCGACATCGCTTTTACGGCAGTAGCCGCCTCCAAAAATGCTGCATACCTGGCGGGTATCCGAGGGGGACAGGCCCAGCTTGCGCATCCCTTCAGCAAACTGCTGTTTATTAAAAGCGAAGAACATGGGAAATGCGTTTACTTCCGCCTGCTGGCGGTTGCGCATCTCCTGGTATTGATTGGTACTCATGCGGCACTCCTTTCTTCCGGTACGCCTGTTGCCAGAGAAATTACCCTCCATTCCTCCGGCCGGCGCTGGTTTTGGCAGACCTTTTCTAAAATTTCATATTTTCCGCAGATAGCGTACTGTATCCAGCATCGACATGGGCGGCCGCCGGTTCCCTGCGCTGAAAAGTGTTCCAGTGCATACAGCATAGGCGCCGCCTCAGTCCAGAAGCGCCGGCTGACGAAGATCATGCAGCAGGCTGCGGTTGTTCTGTTCATACTGGGGCAGGAACGGCTGATCCAGGTCGAAGTTGTAGTAGTGATAGAACAGGATCTTGAACACAGATGCCCGGCGCAGTTCCTCTGGTATGCGGCGCATCAGCTTGCCGATTTCCGGGATGGCCCGGTACTGCTGCTTCAGGAATTCCTTATCTTCCCGGGAGAAGTTGTAGTACAGCCAGTCTTTGACAAGTACCTTCCCGCCGTTGAAGTGATACTGCTGGTTATCATCAAAACAGAGGCAGTATTCAAAATCCCGGCCGCGCTCACCGGGCCCCGCCGAAAATGGGTAAAGGCGGCAGGTTCGAGGACGGGCGGCATAGATATTACACTGGTTGCCCTGAAGAAAAACACAGGATGCTTCTGCTCCAACTGTTTTGAGTGTGTAAATGGGATACCCTTCATCGGTGAGCGGTGTGGGCTCGCAGTATTGGAGAAGCACATCATCCGTACTGCTGACACCGCAATGCTGCTCTCGAAGGTGTTTTGCCATTCGGTAGGCGTCCAGGCTTTCCACCATGACGCAGCCCTCGATGCGGCGGCAGCAATGGCCACATTGGCTGCACTGGTATGTGACAGACTCCTTGGCGCTTACGGAAACAGCAAGGGTTTTGGATTGTTCCATACATTCCTCCATAAAAAAGGCCGCGGCAGACAAGTGCGCCTGCCACGGCCGGGACCTATGGGGCATTACCCCTTATTATTTTGACTTCTCTACGCGCACGCGGCCAGAACCGTCGGGAGCGGGCTGGCGGCCGCCAGCGGGAAAGGGTCCATCGAAAGGAAGTAGTTGGAGTTGAGCGTTTCAAAATGCACCAGATCCCCGGACTGCTGATGGATCGCCACAACGGGCGAGGTCCGGTAGTCGGAGCCGTTGGCACGCAGGAAGGCGCAGTGGCCGAGAACCAGCGGGCACAAAAGCATTCCGTGCATTACAATGGATTTTTTCGATTTCGTCATAATAATCAGCCTCCATTCATTTTTGACATTGGCCTGCCAGGGACGACAGGCATTTACTCATAG